>ERZ832522.173-NODE-173-length-88221-cov-12.514813_pt1 | contig 88221 bp, 78 predicted proteins | sample MGYA00519951_ERZ832522 | MGnify/ENA primary metagenome ERZ832522 (study PRJEB31850, sample SAMEA3708728) | human gut metagenome | biome: human gut; feature: human-associated habitat; material: faeces | place: China | collected 2014 ... | reverse complement strand
CTGGGTTTGCCAGGCTGTAGAATAATGTCCCGGGTCAATTTTGAAATCCTCTGCTCCGTTGGCATCCAGCTGGCTGAGGAGGGTGCCTACACTTAACTGGTGGATGTCGATTCCAGGGAGGTATTGAGGGTCGCGGGATTTTTCTTCTCCGCCGGCACCAGCCTCATAAATCAGTCGCATGTCCTGCAACTCATACAGAATACTTTTTGTCAGACGGATTGGAATCTTGTGTTCTTTGCTTAGTGCTTCTGCCGTATAAGGTCGGCCGCCGGTGGCGAATCGTTTGCAGATAGAGCTCAGAATGATGGTACAGAAAAAGTCGTGGAACCGTCGGCTGATATTGGCTGTTTCCTTTCCGAAGTTGAAGGTGGATATGTTCTGGCTGATGTAGCTCATTTCGGCTCCAAACAGGCAGATGCTCCAGGATATTTGTGTCCACAAAAGGAACAGAGGAATGGCGGCAAAGCTTCCGTAAATGGCATTGTAATTAGAAACCCATATCTGGCTGTTGATGTAGAAATACTGGAAGGCCTGGAAAGCACTTCCTGCCAGAATGCCCGGTAGCCAGGCATGCGCCAGCTTTACCTTGGTGTTGGGCATGAAGGTGTAAAGTCCGATGAACATTCCCCAGATAAGGGCGTATGGGATGAGGCGGACGAAAAATTTCAGAACCGGGGCCAGTACCATGAAGTTTTGCAGTTCCTTGACGTAGGTGCTCATGAAAATGGACAGACCGCTGGAAACCACAAGCAGTACGGGAAGCAGCAGAATCAAAGAAGAATAGTCGGTAATCTGCCGAAACAGACCGCGTGGCTTCTTTACTTGCCAGATAGCATTAAAGCTACGTTCGATGTTGTCAATCAGCAGCAGGACGGTACCTAACAGCATGATGAGGCCCACACCGATGAAAACTCCGCTTTGTGCATGTTCCAGATAGGAATTAATCCAGCTGATGACAAGTTCAGCCTGTGCGCCTGTTACCCCACTGCGGAACTGTGATTCAATCAGGGTATCAAAACCGAATCCTCTGGCAATAGCAAAAAGAAGAGCTAAGATGGGGATGATGGAAAGTAGGGTGCTGTAGGTCAGCGCCGAGGCACGCACCACAATACGGTCATTGATAAACTGGTTGATGGATAAATAAATAATTTTGAGACAGGTGTATGCTTTCCATTGGAGGTGAGAAACTTCCTCTTCCCGGATGCGCCAGATACCGTCGTCCAGAAAGTGAATCAGTGATTTGAGTCGTGCGTTCATGGTGGATTGATTTTAATGAAAAAGAAAGCAGCCGGTCTATAAGCCGGGTTCTGTAATCGACAGTCATCTATCTAGGCGCATCGTTGCCGGTGCGCTCCAGCCACCTCCTCGGAAACAGCCGGGCAAGCCTTGTTTCCTCCACGGTGTTGCTCCGGATAGAGTTTACAGCAACGGACGCTTCCACGCCGATGCGTGCGCTCTTACCGCACGTTTCCACCCTTACCGCGTTCGTCGAAAGAACCTCCATATCCTTCGCAGCGCCGCGAGCGCGGCACTGCTCATGCATTGCGTTCTTTCTCCTCTGCCGTCAAAGCAGGGGCTTTGCCGGCTATTTTTTCGCTCAATTGGGAGACATTGCTTTCAGTCGCTCAACTGATATAAAGGACGCGGCGGTATATTTCTGTTGCACTTTTCCTCAGATCGCTCTGGGCGGGCGTTACCCGTTATCCTTGCCCTGTGGAGCCCGGACTTTCCTCATGATGCAGCCGTTGGGCTGCACCCCGCGACTGTCCGTCCCGGTCGCGTTCGTATTGTACCTGATTTTTGGAGGAATGTCAAACAAGTTGCAATTTTTTTCTGCGGCGGATATAATGGAGCTACCATTTGATAAAAGAGGACGACACCATGAACGAGAAGGTTTCTGCATATTTTGACGGCCTGCGCGGCAAACGCATTGCAGTGCTCGGTATCGGCGTTTCGAACCGGCCGCTCATTCGCATGCTGCTGTCACGCGGGCTCACGGTTCTGGCCTGCGACAAGACCCCGCGCGAAAAACTCGATGAGGAAGTTTTAGAGCTTGAGAAGCTGGGCGCGACGCTCCATGTGGGAGACGGGTACTTAGACGGTGTACAGGCCGATATCGTCTTCCGCACGCCGGGTATGCACCCGGACATTCCGGCGCTCAAACAGCTGCGCGCGTCAGGTGCGGTGGTGACGAGTGAGATGGAGGCGTTTTTCGCGGTCTGCCCGTGCAGAATCATCGCCGTAACGGGCTCAGACGGCAAGACGACAACGACCACGCTCATCTCGGAGATTTTAAAGCACGCGGGCTATACCGTCTGGCTCGGCGGCAACATCGGAACGCCGCTTCTGCCGCGGGCGGAGGAAATGAACCCGGGCGATATTGCCGTCGTAGAGCTCTCGTCGTTCCAGCTCATGGGTATGACGCAGTCGGCGGATATTGCGGTCGTGACGAATCTTGCGCCCAATCATCTGGACGTGCACAAGGATATGGCGGAGTACATCGCGGCGAAGGAAAACGTGTATCTGCATCAGGGCAAAACCGGAAAGCTCGTTGTGAACATGGACAACGAGATCACAAACTCGTTTGCCGAAAAAGCGCCGGGCACGGTAGAGAAATTCTCCCGGCTGGGGAAGCCGCAGAACGGCGTTTGGCTGGAAAACGGCATCATCTACCGCAACGGCCGGGAGATCATGCCTGCCGCCGACATCAAAATCCCGGGCGTTCACAATATCGAGAACTACATGGCCGCGGCCTGCGCGACGGAGGGGCTCGTGTCGGACGCGGATGTGGATGCAGTGGCAAGAAGCTTTGGCGGCGTGGAGCACCGGATCGAGCTGGTGCGGGAATTAAGCGGCGTAAAGTACTACAACGACTCAATTGCCTCGAGCCCGTCGCGGACGATTGCGGGGCTGCATTCGTTTACGCAGAAGGTGATTCTGATTGCGGGCGGCTATGACAAGCACATCCCGTTTGATGTGCTTGGGCCGGAGGTCTGCGCGCATGTGAAGACGCTGGTTCTGTGCGGGGCGACGGCGGGAAAGATTCGCGCGGCAGTTGAAAACGCGCCGGAATACCGCGAAGGAGAGCCGCAGATTCTGGAAGCGGACAACCTCCGCGAGGCGGTGGAGCTGGCGAAAAACGCGGCGGTGGCGGGAGATATTGTGACGCTCAGCCCGGCCTGTGCGGCGTTTGACCAGTTCAAGAATTTCGCTGTGCGCGGAAAAACGTTCAAGGAAATCGTAAACAGCCTGACATAAAGGAGGACGCTATGCAGCTGGCAGATAGCATCCGCAAGGCGCGGCAGGTAAAAAATAAGCTTTCGCACCCGAGCTGTGCGGCGGTGATCGTCGCGGCTGGCTCGAGTGCGCGCATGGGCGGAACGGACAAAATACTGGCGGAGCTCGGCGGGCTTCCGGTACTGAGCCGGACGCTTCGTGCGTTCGACGACCACGACATGGTGGATACCATCATTGTCGTTGCCCGCGAAGAGCAGATGCCGAAAATCAGCCGCGTGTGCTCGCCGTACCACAAGGTGCGCATCGTCGTTCCGGGCGGGAATAGCCGGCAGGAGTCTGTGATGCACGGTCTTGAAGCCGTGCCGGAAGAGACGGAGCTTGTCGCCGTGCATGACGGGGCAAGGCCGCTGGTCTCGCCGGAGGTCATCACGAAGGTCATTTTGAAGGCGGCAAAATTCGGCGCGGCGGCGCCTGCGATTCCGGTCAAGGACACGATCAAGGTGTCAAAATCCGGAGGCGTCGACGAAACGCCGGACCGCAAGACGCTCTTTGCCGTGCAGACACCGCAGGTATTCGATACAGTGCTGCTGCTGGGCGCGCTGCAAAACGCGAAGCAGAAGGGGCTTACGCTGACGGACGACTGCTCGGCGGTCGAGGCGCTGGGTATGACGGTGCTGCTCACGGACGGCTCGGAGGAGAACATCAAGATTACAACGCCGCTCGATTTAGAGATTGCAGAGCTGATTTTAAAACGGAGGGAAGAGACTTGAGAATCGGACATGGATACGATGTGCACCGGCTGGTCGCGGGACGGAAGCTCATTTTGGGCGGCGTGGAGGTTCCGTTTGAAAAGGGTTTGGACGGGCACTCGGACGCGGACGTTCTGGTGCATGCCGTGATGGACGCGATGCTGGGCGCGGCGGCTTTGGGCGACATCGGGAAGCTGTTTCCGGATAACGACGACGCATACTTAGGCGCAGACAGCATGGAACTTCTCAAAAAGGTGCGGGACGTTCTGCGCGCGCACGGCTGGAAGATCGGAAATCTGGACGCAACCGTGATCGCTCAGCGGCCGAAGCTTGCGCCGTTTATCGATACCATGCGCTCGAATATCGCGGGCGTGCTGGAGACGGACGTCTCGAATGTCAGCGTCAAGGCAACGACGGAGGAGCGACTCGGCTTTACGGGAAGCGGCGAGGGAATCGCAGCGCACGCTGTGTGCCTGATTCAGCGCGTATGAGCGAGGCGAGGAAGTACCCCAGCTGGTACTGGCCAAAGGGACTACATGACGCGAAGATTCTGGAAGCCTCTATGCGTGACGATGCGCTCGTTTTACGCATAGACAGCGGTAACGCGATGTATGACAATTTCGTCGAACAGATCGTGTTTCTTGACGCGCGGCTCAAGACGCCGCTGCCTGCGCCTACGAAAAGAAAGCCGGTCTACTGGATATGGGACGAGCTGACGGAGCTTCCCTTTGAACAGTGGAAGCTGCATATTCAGCTGGAAACGGGCTTTTCGCGGGGAAAGGCTGTGGAGCAGCCGCTGATTGTCGTGTTTCAAAGCGCGATTACCACGCGGACAAATGTGTAAAGGAGGGGCTCGCTCGCAATGGACTACAGAAAAAGCTATCGAATTTACAAAATCGCCGTGTGGGTTTACTTAGTGCTGGTGCTGTTTGCGCTCCTGGCGGAGATTCTCTGGATGGGAATCGCGGGCATTGTCATCATGGTGCTCGGCATGGGACAGACAGTATTTTTCTGTAAATGCCCGTACTGCGGCTCGAATTTCAACATCCGCGCGAAGCTGCCGAAATTTTGCCCGGCGTGCGGAAAGCGTCTGGAAGACTGATTTTTTAAAAGGGAGAGAGGAAAATGGATTACAGAATCAGTGAGCGTGCGATGGTGACCTCCTGCGCGGTTGGTATCCTGATCGTCATGCTCGGGAACCGGCGGCAGTCGCTCATGATGAGCGCGGTCGGCGCGGCAGTGATGGTGCTTGGCATTTTGCAGGCGCTTGTTTTTTACAAGTGTCCGCACTGCAAAAAGCGCTTCAAGATCGGCTCCCGGCGGCCGAGCGTCTGCCCGTACTGCGGCGCGAAGCTCGAAGATGATCAGCCCGCCGAGCAGCAGACGCAGGCTCCGGCAGAGCAGATCGACACGACCGCCGAGGAAAGCGCAGAAGAAAAGACAGAATAATTTGCCCCACACCTCGTAGGGGTCGATTGAGCACATCGACCCGGCGGTTCAAGCCGATTTTACGGAACGCTCCGGCAAATTCGCGACTTCCCTTGGGGCGATGTGGGCATCGCCCCCTACGCGTAGTTTAGAAAATGGCAAACAAATCCTCCGTACGAGCTTGTACGGAGGATTTGTTGTGTCGATAAAATCAGGCCTTCTTTGCTTCAATGGAGCGGATGCAGAACAGCACCGCGAGCATCAGAACCGTCGAGACGGCGAGCGTCACATAGACGTTCTGCACGAAGCCCGCGACGATGAAGCCGACGAAGGAAACGCTCGCGACGGTCACAGCGTAGGGGAGCTGGGTCGAGACGTGGTTCAGGTGGTTGCACTGCGCGCCAGCGGAGGCCATGATGGTGGTGTCCGAGATGGGCGAGCAGTGGTCACCGCAGACAGCGCCCGCGCAGCAGGCCGAGATGCCGATGATGAGAAGCGGGCTGTCCGTCGGGAAGACGGCGGTGACGACCGGGATCAGGATGCCGAACGTGCCCCACGAGGTGCCGGAGGCGAAGGCCAGAACGCAGGCGACAAGGAAGATGACCGCCGGCAGGAGGCTATAGAGGAAATTCGAGGCGGAGAACATCAGATCTTGCACATATGCGGCCGCGCCGAGGGAGTTGATCATGGCTTTGAGGCTCACGGCAAGCGTCAGAATGAGGATCGGGGAGATCATGGCGACGAAGCCCTTGGGGACGCACTCCATGGCCTGCTGGAAGGTGATGACCTTGCGGGCAACGAGATACACAACCGTCAGGACCAGCGCGATGATGCCGCCCCAGGGAAGGCCGACGAACGCGTCGGTGTTGCCGAAAGCGCCGACAAAGTCGCCCGCGTAGTCCGCGCAGCCGGAGGTATCCACGCCGAAGAAGCCGCCGACGTAGAGCATGCCGATGGTGCAGGTGATGATCAGAACAACGACCGGGAGAATGAGGTCAAGCAGATGACCCTTGGGGTTGATGACCTCGCCTTCTTCCCCTTCGAGCGCGGAAAGATCGCCGGAGGCGGCCTTCTTTTCATATGCCTTCATGGGGCCGTAGTCGAGCTTCATAAGGATGATGGCGATGATGAAGACGAAGGTCATGAGCGAGTAGAGGTTATAGGGAATGGCGCGGATGAAAAGCTCAATACCGCTCATGCCGGTATTGAGGCCCTCGGCAGTTGAGGAAACGGCAGCCGCCCAGGAGGAGATGGGCGCGATCATGCACACAGGAGCCGCGGTCGCGTCGATGAGGTAGGCCAGCTTCGGGCGGGAAATTTTGTGGCTGTCGGTGACGGGGCGCATAACGGAGCCCACGGTCAGGCAGTTAAAATAGTCGTCGATGAAGATGAGAATGCCAAGGACGAACGTGGCAAATTGTGCGCCGGCGTGGGTCTTGATGTGCGTCTCTGCCCAGCGGCCAAAGGCAGCCGAGCCGCCCGCGGCGTTCACAAGCGCGACAATGATGCCGAGCAGGACAAGGAAAAGGAAAATGCCCGCGTTGTCGGCAATTGCGGCGATGAGGCCGTCGTTGACAACCGCGTCAAGCGCGGCGACGGGGGCAAAGTTCGTTGTAAACAGCGCGCCGACAACGACGCCGATGAACAGCGAGCTGTAGGCTTCCTTGCTGATAAGGGCAAGGACGATGGCGATGACGGGCGGCAGCAGCGACCAGGCCGTCTCAGAAAGCGACTTGCCGTTTGCACACTCGATGGCCGCCGCGACGACCAGAACCAGCATCGCCGCGATGACGATGATGCGCAAAAGCACATGGGATTTGTTCTTCATGGGTGGGTCTCTCCTTCACAAAATAAAAAATTGCGTCATGACAGCATCATGACGCAACACAACCCGTGGAAAGACGACATGACAGCGCTCCGCTTTCGCGACAGTCCGCAGGATGTTCTCCTGCGTCCCAGAAGACCGCCCACGGGAATGGGGGAAGTCCTCTTCGGCGCGCAGCCCTTTTGCGTCCCCCGGTTCCCGCCGGAAAACGGACGCGACTCATGCTGTGCGCAACCTCTATCACAACTGTCTACCATTATACAAACAAAGCAAATCTTGTCAAGTCTTAACGAAAACTTTTTGCATCAATATACAAAATATGCAGGTTTTGAAGAACCGGCGCGCTTCGTGTCAAAGCGGGCGTTTTTCGCATATGATGGGCTGAGGAGGAAGAGCGTTATGTTTTGGTATGATTTTTCGTTTCGCTCGCTGACCGCCGCGCAGGACGGGCGAAGCGTTCTGGAGCATGCGGGAATCGGAGCGGAGCTGCTGCGTGCGCCGCAGGCGATTTCCGAGCAGGGCTGCGGCTATGTGGTAGAGACGGCAGATTTTGACGGCGCACGGGCGTTTGAGCTGTTTCTTGCAAACGGCGTGCGCTTCCGGCGGGTATTCCGGCGGTATGAAACCGGCATGGTGGAGGAAGCGGGCCATGATCTACTTTGACGCGGCGGCGACAACGCTGCAAAAGCCCCCGCAGGTGCGAAAAATGGCGGCCTACGCGATGGAGCATTACGCGAGCCCTGGAAGAGGGGGATATCGCGCGGCCATGCTGGCCTCCGACGCGGTCTATGATTGCCGGAAGGAGCTGGCGGAGCTTTTTGAGGCGAAGCCGGAGGACATCGTTTTTACGATGAACGCCACACACGCTTTGAATCTGGCTATCAAAACGCTGGTCGGGCCGGGGGACGAGGTCGTCATCTCGGGCTTTGAGCACAACGCGGTCTGGCGGCCCCTTGTTCAGATCGGCGCGAACGTGAAGCTCGCGGGGCGGAAGATCTTTGACCCGGACGATACGCTGGAGGAATTCCGCGCGGCCATCGGACCGGAGACAAAGGCAGTCGTATGCACGCATGTTTCAAACGTGTTTGGCTACGTGCTGCCGATTGAGAAAATCGCGGCGCTGTGTCATGAGCGGGGTGTTCCGCTGGTTGTCGATTGCTCACAGTCGGCGGGGATTTTGCCGGTATCGCTCGGGAAGCTCCATGCAGCGTTTTTGTGCATGCCGGGGCACAAGTCGCTCTATGGGCCACAGGGGACAGGTGTTCTCGTATGTGGGCATGCGCTGCGGCCGCTTCTTGCGGGCGGGACGGGGAGCCTTTCCAAAAGCGCGTCCATGCCGGAATTTACGCCCGATGCGGGAGAAGCAGGGACACACAATGTGCCGGGCATCTGCGCGCTGTGCGAGGGCGTACGGTTCGTCAAAAACGTCGGACTGGACGCGATCTGCGCGCATGGAAAAATGCTCGGCCAGCTGCTGACGGCGGAGCTCTCGAGCCTTCCGGACGTGCGCGTGTACCATGGAAGAAATCAGGCGGGCGTGGTATCGTTTTTATTGGAAACCGAGGACGCGGAGCAAACTGCGGCAAGGCTTTCATCGCAGGGCTTCTCGCTTCGGGCGGGGCTCCACTGCGCGCCGTTGGCGCACGAGTCTGCCGGGACGCTTTCTTCCGGCACGGTTCGCGCAAGCTTCTCTGTTTTCAACACCGCGCGCGAGGTGCGCGCATTGGCGCAGAGCCTGATTTCGTAAACGGTTCCATTTTTTCAGCGCCGCCCCTTGCTATTGACGCTCATTTGGAGTATAATCACAATAATTATAAGTATCAGCAGGAGTGGCGTCTATGACCGCGATACGCACCTTTTTTCAGGAATTCTGGAACCGCATCCCCCAGATTGGGGTTAATGATATTATTGATATTCTGATTGTTGCATTTCTGTTCTACACCGTTATGCGCCTGATCCGCTCGACGAGCGCGGCGCGCGTCGCAAGAAGCATTCTGCTTTTGCTGGTGGTGACGGGTCTGACGGAGATCTTCAAGCTCTACACGCTCAACTGGATCTTGAGCAAAATTCTGGAGATCGGCGTCATTGCGCTCGTCATCATGTTCCAGCCGGAGCTGCGGCGGATGCTCGAGCGCTTTGGCGGCAGATTCTTCACGAACCTCATCAGCAGCGGCGGCGCGGCCTCGCCCGAGCAGCAGGCGATCGAAGCGACCGTCGCGGCCTGCGAGGTCATGTCGAAGGAGAAGGTCGGAGCGCTCCTGATCTTTGAGCGCAGTATGCCGCTGGACGAATACTTTAAAACCGGCACGATCGTTGATGCGAAAGTCTCGGACCAGTTGCTGCGGAACCTGTTTTTCAAGAACTCTCCGCTGCATGACGGCGCGGTCATCGTCCGCGGGAGCAGAGTCGCGGCGGCAGGCTGCGTGATGCCGCTGACAGAAAACACGCATCTTCCGAGCGATATCGGTACGCGCCACCGCGCGGGCATCGGCTCGAGCGAGGTGTCGGATGCGGTGGTCGTCATCGTCTCCGAGGAGACGGGGACAATTTCCGTTGCCATCGGCGGCATGCTTAAGCGGCACCTGGCGCCGAAAACGCTCGAAAAGCTCCTGGTGAGCGAACTGATTTCGGAGCCGGAGCAGAAAAACAGCACGCTGAAGACCTGGCTCTCCGGCCATTTCAAAACGAGGCAGGAAAAACATGAAAAGAAGTAAGCTTATTACCATGGGTATCTCCCTGCTTGCGGCAATCTGTCTGTGGGCATATGTCGTGACGGTGGTGAATCCGGATGGCGACACCATCATCTCCGGGATCCCCGTCACATTTTCCGGGCAGGAAGTTCTGCGCGAGGACCAGGGGCTCATCATCAAGGGCGACTATGACGATATGGTGAGCGTACATTTTTACGGAAAAAATACCGACCTTAAAAAGCTCGAGCAGTATAAAGACGAGATCACTGCTGTGGTGGACGTGTCGAAGGTCCGCAGCGCGAAGGAATATCAGCTCAGCTATCAGCTCACGCTGCCGAACGCCGTGCAGGCCTCCGCCGTGCAGGTCACCGACCGGAACCCGTCGGTCATCACGATTCAGGTCGAAAAGCTGGCAAGGCGCGAGATTGAGGTGCGCGGCGATTTTTCCGGCGTGGAGATCGCGGAAGGATACCTTCTGGAGTCGACGAGCTTCGACTACGATACCGTGACGGTCGAAGGGCCGGAGTCCGTGGTGTCGACCATCTCGTGCGCGCAGATCGTCATGAACCGGACGAACGTTGATAAGAATATCACCGAGAGCGTCGACTATACGCTTGTTGACGCGGACGGAAACGCGGTCGATATGAGCGACCTCACAACGGATGTGGATTCTATTGAGGTTGAACTCGACGTGGTAAAATACAAGGAGGTTCCGCTCACGGTCAACTTCATTGACGGCGGCGGCGCGACGGGTGCGGACGCAAGCGTCGACATTGACCCGGCTTCCATCACGCTCGCTGGCGACGCGACGGTGCTTGACAGCGTGAATACGATCGTTCTCGGAAACGTCGACCTCGGCGCGACGGAAAATAACGCGGTTTTGTCCTTTGACATCAAGATCCCGAACGACGCGAAGAACGTTTCTGGCGAGGAGACGGCAACTGTGACCATCAAAATCCGCAACAAGAAGACCCGCGTCATCGGCGCGACGAATATCGCCTTCATCAACACGCCGGACGGCTTCGATGCCAAGAGCATCACGCAGCTCGTACAGACGACGGTGCGCGCGTCGGCGACAGATATCGATACCATCGCGGCCAACAACCTGCGCGTGGTGGCGGATTTGTCTGAGTACACGCAGGCGGGTACGTATCAGGTGCCTGTGACCATTTACATTGACGGCTACCCCGACGCGGGCGTGATCGGCGACGATTACAAGATCGTCGTGGTGCTCGAAGCGGTCGAATGACGAAAGCTGAAAGAGACTGGAATTTAGAACTGGAGATGTTACCGTGATTAAAAGCATGACCGGCTATGGAAGAGCCGTACAGACCTTTGAAAACCGCGAGATTACCGTGGAGATCCGCTCGGTCAACAACCGCTATCTCGATTGCAGCGTCAAGCTGCCGCGGGTGTTCAGCTTTGCCGAAGACAGCGTGAAGGCGAAGGTCAAGGAAGAAATTTCGCGCGGCAAGGTGGACGTGTTCATCGGCGTCAACGTTACGGCCGGAAGCGACATGAAGATCTCGCTCAACCGCCCGGTACTCGAAGGATATCTGTCCGCGATGAAGACGATTGCGGCCGACTACGAGGTCAAGGACGATATTTCCGTCTCCAGCCTCACGCGCTTTTCCGACATCTTTGTCGTCGAGAAGCAGGAGGAGGACGAGCAGCAGGCGACCCAGGAAATCCTGACGGTCGTCTCGCAGGCGCTCGAAAAGTACGCCGCCATGCGCACGGCCGAGGGAGCAGCGCTGGAAGCCGACCTCAGAAGCAGAGCGAAGACGGTACTCAGCTTGGTCGAAAAGGTCGAGGCCAGAAGTCCGGTGACGCTCGCGGAATACAGAGCCCGGCTGACGCAAAAAATGCAGGAGGTTCTGCAGAACACGAACATCGACGAGGGGCGCATTTTGCAGGAGGCTGCCATCTATGCGGACAAGATCGCCGTCGACGAAGAGACGGTTCGGCTGAGAAGCCATCTGGCGCAGCTGGACGCGATGCTGACGGCCGGCGGCGCGATCGGCAGAAAGCTGGACTTTTTGCTTCAGGAATTTAACCGCGAGGCCAACACGATCGGCTCGAAGGGTAATGATCTTGAGCAGGCCAGAACGGTTGTCGAGATCAAGGCGGAGCTTGAGAAGATCCGCGAACAGACGCAGAACATTGAGTGACGGAGGCGCGCCATGAAGCTTATCAGCATCGGCTTTGGAAGCACGGTCTGCGCCGAGCGGATTTTGGCGGTCATTGCGCCGGAGTCCGCACCCATCAAGCGGCTCATTCAGGAGGCGCGCGAGCGGGGAATGCTCATTGATGCGTCGTTCGGAAGAAAAACAAAATCGGTTCTGTTGATGGACACTGATCATGTCATTCTCGCGTCCGTCTCGCCGGAGATTTTGTCCGCGCGAATGGAGGAGAAACCGGAACCGGAGGAGATGGATCGATGAAGGGAAAACTGTTCGTGGTGTCCGGCCCGTCCGGCGTCGGGAAAAATACGCTGCTGAACGCCGTCATTGACAGGAGCGAGAACGTGCGGTATTCTGTATCGGCGACCTCCCGCCCCATTCGCCCCGGCGAGGTCGACGGCAAGAGCTACTATTTTGTCACGCGCGAGCGATTTGAAGCGCTCATTGCCGACGACGCGCTGCTCGAATACGCCGAGTACGTCGGAAACTATTACGGTACGCCGCTTGCACCGATTCGAGAAGCAATCGCCAACGGCATTGACGTTGTGATGGACGTGGAGGTCGTGGGCGCGCTGAAAATCAAAAAGCGTCTGCCGGAGGAGGCAGTGCTTGTATTTGTGACCGCGCCGTCCTTTGATATCATCCGCAAGCGTCTGGTCCATCGCGGCGACGTTGCGCCCGGGCTCATGGAAGAGCGCTTGGAGCGCGCGCGCTGGGAATGCAGTCAGGCGGAAAATTATGATTACATCGTCATCAACGACGATCTGCAAAAGGCCAGCGAGGAGATTTGTGCCATTATGCTGGCGGAAAAATGTAAAACCATGGAGCGCATCCATTTGATCAAGGAGGAACTAACATGCTCTACCCCGCAATGAGCGAACTGCTCAAACATGTCGAAAGCCGCTATCTTCTGGTGAACGTTGTGGCGCACCGCGCCCGGCAGCTTTCCATTGAATCGGAACTGACCCACGAGCCGCTGACGGACAAGCCCGTAACCATCGCCATCAACGAAGTGGCCAGAGGCGAGCTGACCGCGACGCTCAAGGAAAAATATCGTAAATAATACTTGGCTGCAAAGGCGCAGGCACTGGCCTACGCCTTCGCGCTTGTTTTTGGGAAAGGCAGGGGAAGACGATGATTGCACAGGTGGCCGTGAGCTGCGCGGTATATGCCATCGATCAGCCGTATTCCTACCGCGTTCCCGAGAATATGGCGCTTCTGCCCGGTATGCGCGTGGTCGTTCCGTTCGGAAGAGCCAACCGCCGGACAGAGGCCATCGTTCTGACTATCACGACCGGCAGCGAGGAAACGCTCAAGGCTATCTCGCAGGTGCTGGACGAGACCCCTGTCATGGACGACGAGCAGCTGCGGCTGGCAGCCTTTGTCCGCGAGCGGTATTTTTGTACGTACTATGATGCGGTAAAGGCGATTCTCCCCGCCGGGCTCTGGTTCCGGCAGGAGAAGGTTTACCGGATTCGCGAAGCTGCTTCCGACTGCGTGAGCCTCCTTCAGGGCAGGCAGACGGAGACGGCGCTGCTGGCGTTTTTGGAGGATCTTGGCGGCAGCGCGCCGGAAGGAGCGCTCCTTTCGCAGATGGAAGACCGCGCGGCGGCTGAGGCGGCCATTTCGTGGCTGCTTTCCAAAAAAATCATCGAAAACGACCTCGAGCTTTCGCAGAAGAGCACGGGCCGGAAACAGAAAATTGCCGCAATTGCCGCGCCCGAGGAGGCCGCGCGATATGCGGAAAAGAAAAAGCGCACCGCGCCGGTGCAGGCGGCAGTTCTCGAACTTCTTGGCGCGGCGGGAGAGTCCTCCTGCCGGGAGCTGACGGAGCTTACAGGCGCGTCGTCTTCTACCTTCACGAGACTTCAGAAGCTCGGCCTCATCACACTCTGGGAGCAGGAGCCTCAGCCGGAGCTTCTTCGCCCCGCGCAGGCGTCTGCCGCGCCGCCGGTTTTAAATGACGAGCAGCAGACGGTATTTGACGGACTTTTTTTGCAGATGCACGCAGAAAAGCCGGGGGCGGCGCTTCTTTACGGCGTGACCGGCAGCGGAAAAACCGCCGTCTATATCAGCCTCATTTATGAGGCGCTGCGGGAAGGGAAGAGCGCGATTCTGCTCGTGCCGGAGATTTCCCTCACGCCGCAGCTGCTCGGAAGGCTCGCGGCGCATTTTGGCGAGAAGGTCGCCGTGCTCCACTCAAGCCTTCACATCGCAGAGCGCTTTGCGCAGTGGCGCAGGATTCGAGACGGCGAAGCTCGCGTCGTTGTCGGTACGCGCTCGGCCGTTTTTGCGCCTGTCCGAAACCTGGGACTTTTAATTCTCGATGAGGAGCAGGAGCACACCTATAAATCTGAAAATTCTCCCCGCTACCACGCAAGAGAAATCGCCCTCTACCGGGGCGCGAAAGCGGGTGCGCTTGTGCTGCTCGGGTCGGCTACACCGTCGGTTGAGAGCATGTACAAGGCAAAACGCGGGGATTATACCCTATATACGCTCAAAAAGCGCTACAATGAAAAGAACCTGCCGCAGGCGCAGATCGTCGATCTCAAGCAGGAAATCCGGCAGGGAAACGCGACGTCCATCAGCCTGCCGCTGGAGGAAAAGCTGCGCGACAATATCATCGCCGGCCGGCAGTCGATCCTCTTTCTCAACCGGCGGGGGAACTCCAGATATCTTGTCTGTGTCGAGTGCGGCGATGTGCCGACGTGCCCGAGGTGCAGCGTGCACCTGACGTATCACTCCGTCACGCAGCGCCTGATTTGCCACTACTGCGGCTACTCCGAACCGGCGCGCGCGCGCTGCCCAAAGTGCGGGGGCGCATTAAAGGCCGTCGGAAGCGGGACGCAGAAGATCGAGCAGGAGCTCCACTGGATGTTCCCGAACACGAAGCTCTTGCGCATGGACGCGGACACGGTGACGGCCAGCAACAGCCACGAGCAGCTGCTCCGGCGCTTCGAGGAGGAGAAAATTCCGATCCTGCTTGGGACGCAGATGGTGACCAAGGGGCTCGATTTTGAAAACGTGACGCTCGTCGGCGTGCTGGACGCGGATATGAGCCTGTATGTGAGCAATTACCGCGCGGCGGAGACGACGTTCAGCCTGATCACGCAGGTGGTCGGGCGTGCTGGACGCGGCGAGCAGGCGGGGACGGCGATGGTGCAGACCATGACGCCGGAGCATCCAGTCATTAAACTCGCGGCCAGACAGGACTACGACGCGTTTTACGAGATGGAAATCGCCATCCGGGAGCTTCACCACTGCCCGCCGTTTTTAGACTTGTTTTTCATCACCTTTACAGGGCTCTACGAGGACCAGGTCGTGCAGGCAGCAAAGCGGTTTCGTGACAACCTTCGCACGCAGCTGAAAACGCCGCCCTATGGGAGCTTTCCCGCGACGCTTCTTGGCCCCGCGCCCTGCGCCGTGGCGAAAATCAACTACACGTACCGCTACCGGCTGACGCTGGCGGCGAAAAACGGAAAACCGCTGCGGCAGCTGCTGGATTCGGGCCTGCGCGCGTTTGCAAAGGAAAAACAAAATCGCGGCGTCAACGCATACGCCGACGTGAATTCATACGATTGAGGGGATATTTTATGGCACTTCGCAACATTGTCACGGTCGGAGACCCGGTGCTCACCAAGGTCTGCCGCCCGATTACCAAATTTGACGACCGCCTTTCGCAGCTGATTGACGACATGATCGAAACGCTCCACGACGCGAACGGCGCGGGACTGGCCGCTCCGCAGATCGGAATTTTGCGCCGTGTGGTCGTGATCAACACTGAGGGGGAGGACTGGGAGCTGATCAACCCCGAGATCGTGGAGGTCAGCGAAGAGCAGCAGACCGGCATCGAGGGCTGCTTGAGCCTGCCCGGTCGGTGGGGCATTGTGACGCGCCCGGAGTATGCCAAGGTCCGCGCGCAGGACCGGCACGGAGACTGGTACGAATACGAAGGAGAAGACCTCACGGCCCGCTGCTTTTTGCATGAGATCGACCATCTGGACGGACACATGTACACCGAGTTTGCCGAAAAGATGCTCACGCCCGAGGAGCTTGAGGCGCTTCTCAAGGAGCAGGAGGACGCGGCGGAAGACGAGGATGCGGAAGTATGAAAATTGTCTATATGGGTACGCCCGAGATCGCGAAGGTGTGCCTCGAAAAGCTCTATACGGAAGGCTTTGACATTGCGGCGGTTTATACAAAGCCGGACACGCCCAAGAACCGCGGTATGAAGCTCATTCCGTCCGAGGTAAAGGCCTACGCGCAGTCTGTAGGGCTTCCGGTCTATCAGCCGGAGACGTTCAAGGACGATGCGGCGGTAGAAACGCTCAAGGCGCTTGCACCCGACCTCATCATCGTTGTGGCCTACGGAAAAATCCTTCCCCAGCGGGTGCTGGACATTCCGAAGTTCGGCTGCATCAACATGCACGCAAGTATTTTGCCGGAACTTCGGGGCGCGGGGCCCGTGCAGTGGTCGATTCTCAATCACTGCGATGAGACGGGCGTAACGGCAATGTACCTGACGGCGGGAATGGACGAGGGCGATATCATCGAGATCCGGAAGACGCCTATCGAGCCGATGGAGACGACGAGCGAGCTGATGGCGCGACTTTCTCACATTGCAGCCGATCTTGCCTGCGATACCGCGCGCGCGATCGAAGCCGGAACTGCGACAAGAACGCCGCAGGACAGCGCGAAGGCGACCTACGCGCCGATGCTCTCGAAGGCTATGAGCCCGATCGACTGGAGCGAAAGCGCAAGATTTGTCATCGATCATGTGCGCGGCCTCATTCCCTGGCCGGTCGCAACGAGCGAAATTGACGGCAAGACGTTCAAGATTTTCCGCGTCGAGAAAACCGGAAAGAAAACCGATAAAGCCCCGGGAACGCTTCTGGCGCTCACGAAACAGGGCCTCGAGGTTGCCTGCGGCGGGGGAGACGTGCTCGTCATCACCGAGCTTCAGGCCGAGGGCGGCAAGCGCATGGCGGCCAGCGCCTATTTTAACGGCCACCCGATCAAACTATAAATGGACGCGCCTTTGCGTCCGGAAGGAAGCATATGAGCGCTAGAACAACAGCTCTCTGCGCGCTGATTGCCACAAGGCGGCAGGGTGCGTGGTCAGACGGGATTTTAAAGGAATATGTGCAGCGCGACCGGCTCGAGCGGCGCGACGCGGCGCTGGCAGCTGCGCTTACCTATGGCGTGATGCAGAACCGGATGCTGCTGGATCATTATCTGGAGCAGGTCGTATCCGGTGGGCTTTCGCGCTTGCAGCCCGCGATGCTGGATATTCTGCGTCTCGGCGCGTATCAGATTCTGCTGCTAGACAAAATCCCGGATTCTGCGGCGGTCAACGAGGCCGTCGAGCAAACGAAGCGGTACGTGAACCAGAAGGCTGCGGGAATGACAAACGGGGCGCTTCGCGCGCTGTCGCGGAAAAAGGGGAGCCTCAACGAGCCCCGGGACCTCGCGACAAAATACAGCCATCCGCAGGCGCTGGTCGACCTTCTGACAGACAGTGTAGGGCGCGGCCAGATCGAATCTTTTTTGCGGGCGGACAATGAGCCCGCGCCGACGTGCTTGCAGATAAATCCGCTGTTATCGAACCCTGACGAGGTCGAGCGGGCGCTTACGGAGCAGGAGATTTTGTTCCGGAAGCACCCGTGGCTTCCCGGCTGCTATCTCGTAACGGGAACGGGGAACCTCGCAAGGCTCGAGTTGTTTACATCCGGTAAGGTCTATGTGCAGGATGCGTCTGCGAAGCTCGCGGCGATGGCGGCGGGGGTCAGGCCGGGGATGCGCGTTCTGGATACCTGCGCCGCCCCGGGCGGCAAGAGCTTCGCGCTCGCGATGGAAATGAAAAACGAGGGAAGTGTTACCTCGTGCGATATTCACGCGCACAAAATCTCCCTCATCGAAAAGGGCGCGGCGCGGCTCGGCATTTCGATCATTACCGCCCGCGAGGCGGACGCATCGAAATTTCAGGAGGAATTCAAAGACGGCTTCGATGTGGTCGTTGCTGACGTTCCGTGCTCGGGGCTCGGCGTGATCCGCAAAAAGCCGGATATCCGATATAAGGACCTTGCGCCGGCCGAGCGTCTGCCCGCAGTGCAGGCGGCGATTTTGGAAAATGTGAGCCGGTACGTAAAGCCCGGCGGCGCGCTTTTGTACAGCACATGCACGGTTTTGAAGCGGGAAAATGAGGATGTGGCAAACGCGTTTCTGGCGCGCCATCCGGCGTTTCATCTGGAAGCCTTCCCGGTTCCGGCAGCGCTTGGCGGTCAGAACGGCGGCATGCTGACACTTTACCCGCACGTACATGAAGCCGACGGCTTTTTCATCTGCAAGCTGAGGAAGAACAAATGAAAGAAGATCTCAAATCGATGACCCTTGCCGAGATGGAGGCAGCGTTCGTGGCACTTGGCGAGCCAAAGTTCCGGGCAAAGCAGGTCTTTGTCTGGCTCCATAAGGGCGCGAGAAGCTTTGACGAGATGACAAATCTCTCAAAGCCCCTTCGCGCGAAGCTGGACAGTCTCTTTGATATCACTGCGCCGGAGGTGGTGCGCAAGCAGGTCTCTCAAAAGGACGGCACGATCAAGTACCTCTGGCGGCTGTCAGATGGCAACTGCGTTGAGTCCGTCGTCATGCAGTACCACCATGGAAACACAGTCTGCATTTCGTCGGAGGTCGGCTGCCTGATGGGCTGCAAATTCTGCGCGTCGACGCTGGGCGGCCTTGTGCGAAGACTCAGACCCTCGGAGCTTTTAGATCAGGTGCTTTTCAGCCAGCTCGATTCCGGACTTCCTATTTCCAATATCGTGCTCATGGGCATCGGCGAGCCGCTCGACAATTTTGACGCGGTGCTGCGCTTTCTGGAGCTGGTCAACAGCCCGGATGGGATGAACATCGGCATGCGGCACATCAGCCTTTCTACCTGCGGGCTGGTTGATAAAATTAAGCTGCTTGCCGAAAAGAAGCTCCAGCTGACGCTTTCCGTTTCGCTTCACTCGCCGGACAACGAGTCGCGCAATAAGATCATGCCGATAAACCGCCGTTGGAACGTCGAAGAGGTGCTGGCTGCGTGCAAGGAGTATTACGAGATCACCGGCCGGCGGGTGTCTTTTGAGTACACGATGATCTCCGGCGTGAGCGACAGCCCCGAGCAGGCGGAGCTTCTTGCAAAAAAGCTCTCCGGCATGGGCGCGCATGTGAACATGATCCCACTCAACGACGTGGAGGAAACGGGGCTCCACACGAGCTCCCGCGAGGCCATCGCGCGCTTCCAGAGCATTTTGCAGGCACATGGCATTACCGCGACGGTGCGCCGGACGCTTGGCAGCGACATCGATGCGTCCTGCGGTCAGCTGCGCCGGAAATTTGAAAAAAACGATCACAAGGGAGCTACTGATTCTGCCGATTGAATCAGTACTTCCGGAAACACAGAAAGGGGACGATACCATGCAGCTTTGGGGACTGACCGATCCCGGCAACCTGCGCGAACAGAATCAGGATTCCTACGCCATGCTCTCTTTTTCGAGAGACCGTTCCCTGATGATCGTCTGCGATGGCATGGGCGGGGCGAAGTCCGGGAATGTAGCAAGCTCGCTGGCGGTCGATGTGTTCACCGACGAGGTGCGCCGCTGCCAGAAATCAGGACTGACCCCGGAGCGCGCAGCGGAGATTCTGCGCGGGGCTTTGGAGCTTGCCAACAAGGCTGTCTATGAGCAGGCGCAGCTGAGCGACGATTTTTCCGGCATGGGCACGACGCTTGTCGCAGCGCTGATTTTAAAGGATACTGCCGTTATCATCAATGTCGGAGACAGCCGGGCGTATCTTTTTACGCCCGACGGCGTGCAGCTGCTGACTGTCGACCACTCGATTGTGGAGTATATGGTGCAGCGCGGGGAACTTACGCAGGAGCAGGCCAAGAACCACCCCGGAAAGAACGTCATCACCAGAGCCGTGGGCACCGAGCCATCGGTCGAGGGCGATATTTATATCCAGAAGCTGCATCGCGACGACTGCCTGCTTCTATGCTCCGATGGGCTGTCGAACGTCATGGCCGATCAGGAGATGCTCTTTGAGGTTGCGCATGGCGTGCGCAAGAGCGATTGCTGCCAGAGACTTCTGCGCATCGCAAAAAACCGCGGCGCACCGGACAATGTGACGGTCGCGATGGCGCTTGTTTAGGGAAGGAGCAGTCTTATGGATCAATACATAGGAACGCTGTTGGACAATCGATATGAAATTCTCGAGGTTATCGGGACGGGCGGCATGGCCGTTGTGTATAAGGCCAGATGTAACCGTCTCAACCGCCTCGTTGCCATTAAGGTTTTAAAGCAGGAGCTCTCGCAGGATGAGGAGTTCCGCCGCCGATTCCATGCCGAGTCGCAGGCCGTCGCGATGCTCTCGCACCCGAACATTGTGAGCGTCTACGATGTGTCGCACTCGAATAACCTCGATTATATTGTTATGGAGCTCATCGAGGGCATTACGCTCAAGCAGTATCTTGAGCAAAAGGGACGGCTCAACTGGAGAGAAGCCCTGCATTTTTCCACGCAGATCGCAAAGGCGCTCGAGCACGCCCACTCCCGGGGCATTATCCATCGCGACATCAAGCCCCACAACATCATGATTCTGAAAGACGGCAGCGTCAAGGTCGCAGACTTTGGTATTGCCCGCATCTCCTCCGCGCAGAATACGCTCACGCGCGAAGCGTTGGGGTCGGTGCACTATATTTCCCCCGAGCAGGCCAAGGGCGGCAAGGTCGATTACCGGTCCGACCTCTATTCCCTCGGCGTTGTGATGTACGAAATGCTGACTGGCCGGCCGCCCTTTGACGGCGATACCCCGGTTTCCGTCGCGATTCAGCACATCAACGCCAAGCCTGTCATGCCGCGCGAACTGAACCCCGATATCCCTGAGGGCTTCGAGCAGATCACAATGCACGCCATGGCGGCGGATATCTCCAAGCGCTACCCGTCGGCGACGAGAATGCTCGCGGACCTTGAAATTTTTCGAAAGAACCCGAACGTGGTCTTCGATTTTACCGACGATCAGGACGCATTCGACGTTGAGCGGCTCATCAACGACCCCAACTATCTTCCGGAGTCTTTGCCGCGCCGTGAGCGAAAGCAGCCGTCGAGAGTTTTCATCCCGCAGCGAAAGCAGCCGCCCGCGCAGCCCGCGCCGAGCCAAACGGCGAAAAAAGGCGCGAACGTCGCGCTCACGGCGGGCATCGTCTGCATCGTGCTGGCCGTGCTCGGCATCGGATATTTCCTGTATTCGTACTTTTTCTCCGACCTGTTCAGCCGGACGGAGGAGGTGCAGGTGCCGCAGCTTGTGGGGCAGTACTTTGAAAATTTCGACCAGAGCCAGTACCCGGACCTGACCTTTGAGGTCACCGACTGGCGCGCGAGCGACGCGTATGAAAGCGGCTATGTCATTGAGCAGAGCGTGGATGCGGGCACGATGGTCAAGGTCGGCTCAAAGATCGAGCTGACGCTTTCGTCCGGCATTGAGACGAACAACATGCAGAACCTTGTGAATATGCCGCTGGAAAACGCGCTGGATTACCTGAATTCTCTTTCCATGACGCTGGACATTTCTGTCGACTATCAGGAAAGCGACGTGTATACCGCGGGCTATATCATAAGGACTGTCCCCGAGCGGGGTGAGCCGCTTACGGACGGACAGAGTGTGACGCTCGTTGTAAGCACCGGCGTTCCGGTGGAGCTCGTGAAGGTACCGTCGTTAATCGGCAGCGACGTGGACGACGCGATCACGATGATCAAGGAGGCAGGGCTCGGTGACGGTATGATCAAGTATGTTGACAGCGACCTCCCCGAAGGCACGGTCACATTCCAGTCCATCGACGCCGAGACCGAGGTCAAGGCCGGAACGGTCATCAATCTGCAGGCCTCCAAGGGGCCCGAAGAGGCGCAGGAGCCGCTCATCCGCACGCTCTCGCAGGACGCGGTCGTGGAGCAGGGCGAAAAGCTTACCCTGCAGGTGAAGGCTGAGGTTTCGGACGACGGCGAGCTCACGTACGCATGGTACGTATCGGACTCCGGAAACGTCGCGGACGCGGAGCTTGTCTCCCGCAGCGGCAAGGACAACACAACCTGCGAGGTCGACACCGAAAAGGCCGGCGTGTGGTACTATTTCTGTAAGATCGTCAACACGCTCGGAGAAAGCCACACCTCCGCCAACACGCAGATGATCCGCGTGGAGGTGACGAAGAAGCAGGAGCCGGTCAGAACGGAAATTTCCGTGCGCATGCCGTCTTCGAGCGGGACATATGAGGTGCTCGTGAAGGTGGGCGGCGAGACGCAGATCGAAGCGTTTACGGTCGATATGGCTGAGCAGTCCAGCCGGTCGATCCACCTGGCGGTCGAGGGTACCGGCACACAGACGGTCGACGTGTATCTTGACGGCGTGCTCTATGAGACGATGGAACTGGATTTTGACGCATTGGCAGAATGATGAACGATAGAATTATCAAAGCGCTCAGCGGATTTTATTATGTGCAGACGGAAGACGGCATCGTCGAGTGCCGCGCGCGCGGCAAGTTCCGGAAAGAGGGCGTTTCGCCGCTCGTCGGCGACTTTGTGACGATCTCAAGAAGCGGAAAAAGCGGCACGGTGGAGGAAATTCTCCCCCGGAAAAACAGCTTCATCCGCCCGGCGGTCGCGAATGTCGATCTTCTGGTGCTGCTGGCCTCGTGCGCGATTCCGCAGACAGAGCCGTTCCTCATCGACCGGGTGCTGGCGATCGCGGGGCAGCAGGGCGTCGAGCCGCTCATCTGCGTGAACAAGAACGATCTCGAGCCCGGAGAAGGGCTTGCCGGAATTTACCGGCGCGCGGGCTTCCGCGTTGTTGTAACAAGCGCGGAAACAGGCGAGGGGATCGACGAGCTGCGCGCGGCCATTTCCGGCAAGCTCTCGGCGTTTACGGGAAACTCCGGCGTTGGAAAATCAAGCATTTTAAACGCGCTTTGTCCGGAATTAAAGCTGCCAGTCGGCGAGGTATCCGAGAAGCTCGGCCGAGGGCGGCACACGACAAGGCACATCGAGCTCTACTGCCTCGGAAACGGCACGTTTGTCGCCGATACGCCCGGCTTTTCCTCGTTCGATACCGAGCGGATGGACCTGGTTTTAAAAGACCAGCTCCAGTATGCGTTCTCAGACTTTGCGCCGTATCTCGGCAAGTGCCAGTTCCAGGACTGCGCGCATTTGAAAGAACTGGGCTGCGCCGTACGTGCCGCGCTGGAACGGGGCGAGATCGAGCTGACAAGGTATGAAAGCTACAAGCGGCTCTACGAGATGGCAAAGGAAATCAAGCCTTGGGAGCTGAAATAGGAGGGAATTCTATGTATCTGCAAGCCGTTGTCTGGACGGTGCTGGCGTGGTTTGCCGGGCTAATTCTGGACGCGAATCTAAGCATACAGCCGGCGGGCTTTCTATGCCTGCGCGTGTTGCTTCCGATGCTTTCTATGGGGCTTTGTATTCTGCGTGAGATTCGGCGAAACGGACAAAAGTGAATTAGTGCAAAGCGCCCGCAGAGGTTTCTCTGCGGGCGTTTTCTATGCGTAAATTTTCTGCAAAATTGGAGGCACGGCGGGGATATGTCGCGCGTAGACTGCAAAGAGGTGATTTGTATGTGTCCTCGGACGGAAAAGCTGCGGATATTTCTGCTGGGACTCGGGCTTGGGCTTCTTTTATCGTTTGTCATCTGCGCATGGGTCTGGAAGCTGCTGCTGGCGGCGGGACTGATCGCCATTGCGCTTCTGATGGACAGCTGCTAGAAAAGTTTGCATATCCTTGTCCGCAAGCGCGTATATACTCTTAAGACGAAAGTCTGGGGCGGACTGGCCGCCTGAGAGAACTACAAGGAGTGAGAGTATGGAGCTTGTCTTTGAAGCGCAGTCGATCGATTATTTGCGCCCGGTCTTCACAAAAGCTGCGGCGCAGGAGCAAACGCAGGAGCTGATTGTCCCGGACAGCTATCCGGATTGCGGGCGGATTGTATTTACGGGCGCGTGCGCGGTGATGCGGGGGAAAGAGGCGCGGGACGGAAGTGTCGTGGTGACCGGCGGCGTGCGCGCAGGACTTTTGTATGTTCCGGAGGATGGAACGGAGCCGCGGGCGCTGAGCTGTTATTTGCCGTATTCCATCCGCGTGGACGACCCGGCGGCAACGGCGGCCATGCAGCTGCAAGCCTGCTGCCATGTGCGCTCGGCGGATGCGCGGCTCATCAATTCAAGAAAAATTCTGGTGCGCGCGGATGTCGTTTGCGTGCTGACAGGATTTGAACAGGCCTCGCAGGAGATCCGGACGTTAAAGGACGCGCCTGCCGCGCTGCAAACGAAGACGGCGGAATACCGCTGCGTCCTGCCGCGCGAGTTTGGCGAGAAGTCCGTGACGATGACGGAGGATCTGGAGCTTTCCACCGGAGAGCCGGAGATGGAAAGCATCGTGCAGTACTGGGTGAGCCCGGAGATCACCGAGCAGAAGCTCACAGGAAACAAGGCGGTCTTCAAAGGCGTATTGACCTTCAAGGCGCTCTATCTCACGACGGACGGCGCGCCGGAGACGTATGTGCGGCAGCTTCCGTTCTCGCAGTACTGTGAGCTGCGGGGAACTTATGATGACGACGAGCTGGCGCTCTGCCTGTGCGTGACGGGAAGCGAAGCCGAGCTTTCGCGGATGGAAGACGAGCCCTCTAAAATTCTGCTCTCGGTGACGCTTCTTTGTCAGTGCGTCGCGATGCAGGCAAGCGAGGTGACCATCACCGAGGACGCATACGCCACAAGAGGCGAGTTTAGCCCGGAGTGGAGCGAGGTGCGGCTTTCGTGCCTCCTTGACCGGCAGACGCAGACCGGCACGCTGCGCGGAAGCGTCCCCAAGCAGGCGCGCGCCGTCATCGACAGCACGCTCTATCTCGGCGAGCCCACGCAGCAGACGCAAAACGGCGAGGCGGTGTTGACCGCTCCTGCGACGGTGAACATTTTATACATGGACCCGGACGGCGCGCTGCAATCGGCCATTGTCCGCGATCAGGCGAGCTGCAAAATTGCGCTGGGAGAGGGCGCAGTCTGTGAGGCGAGTGTCACCCCGGGCAGAGACGGCTTTGCCGCGCCCTCCGGCGGCGGGATCGACGTGCGCTATGACGTCAGCTTCCACGCGGATTGCCGCTGCAATCAGGCGCTGCGGACGCTCACGGGCGGGGAGCTTGCGGAAGGAGACAAGGGCGCGGAGCGGTTCTGCGTCGTCGTGCGGCACGCAGACAAAACGCAGAGCCTCTGGGATCTTGCCAAGCAGTACCGCACGAGCGAAGCGGCGATTGCGGGCGCGAACGGAATTACAAGCGGGGAAGCCGAGCAGGGCACGCTGCTTCTGATCCCGGTCTGAACATATCACCATGCGTCACACAGAACAAGGAGGCGGTAACGTGGACGAGGCAAGGCATCTTTACGATCAGATTGCAAAGCGGACCGCCGGCAGCATCTATATTGGCGTTGTCGGCCCGGTCCGAACCGGAAAATCAACCTTCATCAAGCGCTTTATGGAGCAGCTTGTGCTGCCGAATCTGGAAAATACCTATCAGCGCGACCGCGCGCGCGACGAGCTGCCCCAATCCGGATCCGGCAGGACGATCATGACAACAGAACCAAAGTTCGTGCCCGAGCAGGCGGTGGAGATATCGCCGGACGGTACCTCGAGACTGAAAGTCCGGCTCATCGACTCGGTCGGCTATCTGGTCCCCGGCGCGATGGGAGCCGAGGAAGAGGGAACGCCCCGGATGGTCATGACTCCGTGGTCGCAGACAGAGCTTCCCTTGGAGCAGGCGGCGGAGATCGGGACAAAGAAGGTCATGGAGGAGCACAGCAGCATCGGAATTGTTATGACGACGGACGGAAGCGTCACGGACATTCCCGCAAGCGACTACGCATCCGCACAGGACCGCGCGATTTCCGATATGCTCGCGACCGGAAAGCCGTTTGTGATCCTCGTAAACTCCGAGCACCCGGAAAGCGGGGAAGCGAAGGCGCTGGCGCGGAATCTCTCTCAGAAATACGGCGTCGGCGCGCGGGCGGTCAATGCGCTTACAATGGACGAAGAGCAGATCGAGAGGATTTTGATGGATCTCATGTATGAGTTCCCGGCGACGGAGATCCGGTTCTGTCTGCCCGGCTGGGTTCGGGCGTTGCCGGACGATGGAGAGGTCAAGCAGACCCTGTATGCTGCGATGCGGCAGGCAGCCGGGAAGCTCGGAAAAATCGCGCAGGCAGAGGACGCGATGAAGGCCCTGGAAAATCTCGAGCAGGTGCAGGCACTTTCCATCACGGACGTCGACGCGGGTACGGGGACGATTACGGTCGAGCTGCAATTGCCGGAGGCGCTGTTTTACGCGCTGCTGTCTGAAAAGACGGGGCTCGAGATCACGGGCGAGCTCGATCTTATGGACATTCTCACCGAGCTTTCTTCCGAGCAGAAGGAGTATGCCCGCGTCAAAAGCGCGATGGAGCAGGTGCGCGCGACGGGGTACGGGATCGTCATGCCGGACGAGTCGGAGCTGCATCTGGATAAGCCCGAGATCATCCGTAAGGGAAGCAGCTACGCCGTGCGTCTGCGCGCCAGCGCACCCTCCATTCACCTCATGCGGGCGAATATTGAGACCGAGCTCAGTCCGATCGTGGGTGACGAGCAGCAGTCGGATGAGCTCATCAAATACTTGCTCGGAGAGTACGAGGGCGACACGGAGAAGCTCTGGCAGAGCAATATTTTCGGAAAATCGCTCTACGATCTCGTGACCGACGGCCTCAATACAAAAATCCAGCGCATGCCGGACGATGCGCGCCAGAAGCTTACAAAGACGCTCTCACGCATGATCAACGAAAACACCGGCGGCATGATCTGCATTCTACTCTGAAACCGTCCGATTTTACGCGATACCTTTTCTAAACGGTTCGTAGGGGGCGATGCCTACATCGCCCCATTGGGAAGTTATGAATTCGCCGCAGATTTCCGTAAAATCGGTTTTATTTGCCGGTGCGATGTCGGCATCGCCCCTACGGAAAGAGTGCACATATACGAAAAGCGCCCTCCCGGAGTCCTCCGGGAGGGCGCTGACTGGTTTGCGATCAATCAGATAATGCGGCGCGCGCCGATGTATCTTGTGTTGTAATACGTCTCATTGAGGGAATTGACACGAACGCCCGTGGACGGCGTGGAGGCGTGGACAAAGTTTCCGTTGCCGATGTACATGCCGACGTGGTTGGCGTAGCTGCCGTAGCCGAAGAAGACGAGGTCGCCGACCTGGAGGCTATCTCTCGAGACAGCTGTGCCTTGCGTCATCTGGTCGTTTGCCACGCGCTTCATGCTGTAGCCGTACTGCGTGAGGACGTAGTACATGAGGCCCGAGCAGTCGAAGCCGGTCGAAGGCGATGTACCGCCCCAGACGTACGAGTAGCCGACGAAGCTCATGGCGAAGTTCGCAATATCGGTTGCCGCGCCGCTGCCGCTGACTGTTCCGCCGGTCGAGCCGGAGCCGGAACCCGAGCCGCCCGCTTCGTTCGAAAGATACTGGCCGGAGACGTAGGCGGTGTGGCCGTCGTATTGGATGCGGTACCAGCCGTTCGAGCAGCTGCCGGTGACGGTGACGGCCTGATTTCTCTTGAGCGTGCCGACCTTGGTGCTGTTGGCAAGCCACGAATCGCGGACATTCAGCGTATCGGTCGCAACGTACATGGTCTTACTGACGTCGGTCACGGTGACATTGAGGTCGCTTTCGTTGACCTCGACGCTGGCCGTCGTGATGTTGACGTTGTACCACTGCCGCACGTCCTTATATGCCCGGAGGAACATGACCATGGCTTCCTGACGGCTTGCGCCCTCGGTGGGGCGAAGATAGGTGGCGGAGCCGGACTTTGTGCCGTCGACAAACGAATTGGATACGCAAAGCTGCGCAGCCTCGCGCGCCCATGCGCCGATCGAACCGGAGTCCGCGAACGAGCCCAGGTCCTTCGAGCGCGTCGAGGTGTAGGCGGCGGCTTCGCAGAAGTTCTGGATGATCTTGAAAAATTCCTGCCGCGTGAGGGTCTTGTCCGGCTGGAACGTTCCGTCCGGATAGCCGCTCACAATGCCGTATTCATACGCCTTGAGGATGTTTTTATCTGTGGTGTCTGTAAAATAGTCGGTGCGCTCAAGCTCGTCGATGACGTTTCCCGTCGCCTTTTCGAAGGCCACGACAGCCAGCTCGCTCATCTCGCCGCGCGTGATGGTGGCGGTCAGATCGCCAGTTGTGAAGGAGGCGGGGAGAATGCCGAGCGCCTGCATTTCCTTATAATATGGCGCGAACCACGAGCTGTATTTCGCTCCTGCGGCCATTGCGCCCGTGGAGAGCAGCAGCACGAGCGCCAGAACCAGCGCCATGCGTCTTTTCCAGATTTTCATAGCAGTTCCTCCTTCAGTTCCAGTCCGACCGGGCAGTGGTCGGAGCCGTAGATCTCGCTGTAGATCGGCGCGGCCTCAATCGCGTTTTGCAGCCGGTCGGAGACGAGAAAATAATCGATGCGCCAGCCTGCGTTCTTTTCCCGCGCGTGAAACCGGTAGCTCCACCAGGAGTATGCGCCCGCAAGCTCGGGGTTGCGGAAACGGAAGGTGTCCGTAAATCCGGCGGCAAGCAGCTTTGTGAAGCTTTCACGCTCTTCATCGGAAAAGCCGGGGTTCCCGCGGTTCGGGCCGGGGTTCTTGAGGTCGATTTCCTGATGGGCAACGTTTAAATCGCCGCAGGCGATGACGGGCTTGCGCGCATCAAGTTCTTGGAGCTTCTCGCGGAACGCATCGTCCCAGCTGAGCCGGTGGTCGATGCGCTTGAGGGCGTCCTGTGCGTTCGGGGTGTAGCAGGTGACGAGATAAAACTTCTCATATTCGAGTGTGATCATCCGCCCCTCGTGGTCGAGGTCGTCAACGCCCACGCCGTAAGTAACGGAAAGGGGTGCGTGCTTTGTGAAGACGGCCGTGCCGGAATAGCCCTTTTTCTCGGCCGAGTTCCAGAATTGAGAATATCCCGGGAAATCGATCGAGATCTGCTCCGGCTGCAATTTCGTCTCTTGTAAGCAGAAGAAATCGGCGTTCAGCGCTGCAAAATAGTCCGCAAAGCCCTTCTGCATACAGGCGCGCAGGCCGTTGACATTCCACGAGATGAACCGCACGTATACCACTCCTTCATAAGAATCCACGTCAAATTATATCAGATTATGACAACCGTGGCAAGTGTTAATTTGTAAACAAATCGTAACTATTTGTCATAAAATTTTAGCACCCTTGTCAGTCGCCGGGAAATGTGGTATAACTGTGGCATGAGAATCAAGGTATTTCTTGCGGTGCTTGCGTGCAAGTGCTGCCGGTCGCTGATCCGCCTGCTGGGCAGAGGCGGAACCGACTTTCCTGGGCGCGTGGCGCTCAAAATCTGTCCGAACCTGCTGGGTTATTTGGCGAAGGACGTAACGACCGTGATCGTTACGGGCACCAACGGCAAGACCACGACGTCGCGCATGATCGAGCAGTCGTGGACAGACGCTGGAATTTCTTTCTTTGCCAACAAGTCCGGCGCAAATCTCTTAAGCGGTGTGACGGCGGAGTTTGCCGTGCACTCGACGATGACGGGCAAATGCCGCTATACGCACGCGCTCATTGAGTCCGACGAGGCGGCGTTCAAGGCCATCTCGAAATTTGTTGACGCGAAGGCCGTCGTGGTGACGAACGTCTTCCGCGACCAGCTCGACCGCTATGGCGAGGTCACGCATACGCTGGAGAACATCCGCATCGGCATTGAGAACTCCAAGAACGCGACGCTCTGCGTAAACGCAGATGATTCCCTTTGCACCTCGCTGCACGATATGCTTCCCAACCCCGTTGTGTTCTTTGGCGTTGATACGCCGATCTACCACGACAGGGTAGAAGAGCTTTCCGACGCACCCTACTGCATCCGCTGCAAGCACGAGTACGTCTACGACTACGTGACCTACGGCCACCTGGGCGGCTACCGTTGCCCGAGCTGCGGGTATCATAGACCGCAGCCGCAGGTGCATGTGACGAAGGTGCTCACGACCGACGACGAGCACTCCGAGGTCATCTTCGAGGAAAGCGGCAGACAGGTTCCGGCAAGCATCCATTTGCCGGGCGGGTACAATATTTACAATGCCTGTGCGTGCATGGCGGCGGCTTCCGTCATGGGAATCGATATGGAGCTCGCTGCAAAGTCGCTCTCGAGCTTCGCCTGCGGCTTCGGGCGCATGGAAAAGTTCCAGATCCATGATACCGACGTGCGCATGATTCTGATCAAAAACCCCGCGGGCTGCAATCAGGTGCTGAACTTCCTCACCCAACGCACCGAGCCCTTTGTCTTTGCGGCCTGCCTCAACGACCGGGCGCAGGACGGCAAGGACGTGAGCTGGATCTGGGACGTGGACTTTGAGCGGCTGACAGCGATGGAGGGCGCGCTCTCGGATATCTACGTATCCGGCGTGCGCGCGGACGATATGGCACTGCGCTTTTTGTATGCGGGCTTCCCGAAAGAGCGCATCCATGTCCAGAAGGACTACGCACAGCTCATGGAGGAGGCAACGAGCCGGAAGCTTCCGGTCTTCGTCATGCCGACCTATACCGCGATGCTGGCCCTGCGCGGCACGATTGCCAAGCGGTACGGCTACAAGGAATTCTGGCAGTAAGGAGGGGAGAATATGGAACTGAACATTTGTCATCTGTATCCCGATATTCTGAACCTCTATGGCGACCGGGGAAATGTGCTCTGCATGCGCAAGAGGCTTCTCTGGCGCGGAATTGACGCGAACGTGGAAGAGGTCTCGATCGGGCAGAAGCTGGAAGCTTCCAAATACGATCTTCTTTTCATCGGCGGCGGACAGGATTTTGAGCAGGAGGTGCTGCTTCCCGATCTGCGCGGTGAAAAGACGCAGGAGCTTATCTCCGCGATTGAAGACGGGCTTCCCGTGCTCGCCATCTGCGGCGGCTATCAGATGCTGGGGCAGTATTATAAGACGTGGGACGGTGTGCAGTGCGACTTTACGGGCGCGCTCCACCTCTACACCGTGGGCTCCAAGCAGCGCATGATCGGAAACTACATGTACACCTGCGACGAGCTGGGAACGACGCTCGTCGGCTTTGAGAACCACTCCGGCAAAACATACCTTGGAGACGGCGTCAAGCCCATCGGAAAGGTGCTGGCCGGCTTCGGCAACAACGGGGAAGACGGCTTTGAGGGCGCGCGGTACAAAAACGTGTTTGCAACGTACTCCCACGGGTGCCTTCTTCCCAAAAATCCGCAGGTTGCGGACTTTATGCTCAAAACCGCGCTCGAGCGCAAGTACGGCGCGATGGAGCTGAAGCCGCTCGATAACAGCCTCGAGACCGCCGCGCACGATTATATGCAAAAGCGGCTTTCTGAAAAGTAAACCAAATAATTTCCTATCGCGTTCGTAGGGGGCGATGCCTACATCGCCCCGGCAGGATGCACCTGTTTTATCGTGAATCTTCGGCGAATCCGTTACTTCCCTTGGGTCGATGTGGGCATCGACCCCTACGGACTTCCCGGAAGTGCCATGACAGCTTATAAAAAATCCCTCTCCTTTTTCAGGAGAGGGATTTCTGCTTTATGGCGTATGCGTACAAATTTCGGCGGCCTTGGCCTGCAGGCGCTTGAGGTCGCGGAAGGTGTCGGGGCGTTTGCTCACATCGCGAAGGAGCGCCGACGGATGGTACATCGCGGTGAACCAGATGCCGCCCTTTTGCTCCCAGGTGCCGTGGTCGCGCGTGATTTTGAAGTCCTCGCGGATGAGCTTCATGGCGGCAATTCTTCCGAGGCAGACGATGATTTTGGGATTTAAAAGCTTCGTCTGCCTGCGAAGATAACCGATGCACGCGTCCTGCTCGGTACCGAGCGGGTCCCGGTTGTGCGGCGGGCGGCACTTAACAATGTTTGCGATATAGCAGTTGTGCCGCCCAAGGTCAATGATGCGCAGCATGTCATCCAAGAGTTTCCCGGCGGGCCCGACAAACGGCTCTCCGGTCAAATCTTCCTGTTCGCCCGGGCCTTCTCCGACGAAGAGAATTTCCGCGTCCGTCGGCCCCACGCCGAAGACGACGTTGTGCCGCGTCTGGCACAGGGGGCACATCGTGCATTGCAGACACGTGGCTTTCAGCGTTTCCCAATCCATGCGCGCATCTCCTTTCCGGCTTATTCTTCCCGGTCGTCCCGGTAACGGCGGCGATACTGCTTTTCCAAGTCCCGGCGGCGCTTTTCCATGCGCATGCGGCGCAGGCGCTTGCGGCGGATCTGCAGCAGCACAAGCAGAATCAGGAATGCCGCAATTACGCCCAGAATCAGAAAGACAATCCATTTCCACCAGTTTTGCTGGATATAGGCTGTAGAATTCGTCGCGACAGACGAGAGCTCCGAGCGCGCCACGTCGGCAATGGCCAGAAGGTCCGTTTCGTCGATGAGCTCTTTTCCGTAGTACACCCGCGCAAGCCCTAACTTCTGTCCTTCAGATACCGGCGCTTCAACTTCCTTTGCGTCCAGCAGAATTTCTGTCCGCAGCGCCTCGGGGTTATAGTTTGCAGGCAGCAGAATGCGAACATCTTTTGCAGGTGCGACGGCGACAGCTTCCGAGGCTGCCGAGTTGAGAACGCTCACCTGATCGATGGGGTAGAGCGGCGAGAGCACCGTTACATAGGAATAGTTGTCAAAGCCGTAGTCCAGCAGCTTGATCGTCTCCGGGAAGCTCTCCATGAGAAGGTCCCCGGATTCCAGAATCGTGGTTTTTGCGCCGCAGAGAACGGAGAGAAAACGAATCCCGTCGTCCTCTGCCGTCGCGACGAGGCAGCGGCCGGCTGCGCTGGTGTAGCCGGTTTTCACACCCGTTGCGCGGGGATAGTACAAAGAGTTGCCGGTCGATTCGTAAATCAAAAGGTTCGTGGTCTTGAGCTTGTGCTCCTGACCGGTTGCGCTCTCGGGGATGACATACTCGGCGGTATCGACGATCTGCCGGAAGTTTTCGCTCTTGAGCGCCGCCTGCGTGATGCGCGCTAGGTCCCGCGCGGTGGTGTAGTGACTCTCGTCGTGCAGACCGTGGGGGTTATTGAAATGCGTGTCCTTGCAGCCGAGCGCATAGGCGCGCTCGTTCATCATGCGGACAAAGTCCGCCGTCGACCCTGCGATATACTCGGCTACGGCGTTTGCCGCGTCGTTTCCGGAGTGCACCATCATGCAGTAAAGAAGATCCTCGAGCGTGATCTGCTCGCCAACCTGTAAACCGACGACGCTGCTGTCCTGATCGAGCCCGGCGAGCGCGGCTTCGTCGATGGTGATCACATCCGAGAGGTTGCCGTTTTCCAGTGCGAGCAGGCACGTCATGATTTTGGTCAGACTTGCGGGATACACGCGCTCGTCAGCGTCCTGCTCGTAGACGGTTCTTCCGGTATTGAGGTCAATGAGGAGCGCCGCCTTGGCCGCGACCGTAAAATTGGGGTCGGCTGAGACGATGGCCTCCTGCGTGGCGGTATCCTCCGCCGGGTCCTGCGCGGTCTCATCTATAGCGGCAGGGTCCTCCGTGGATGCGGCCGTGTCCTCTAGCGCGTTTTCCGCGGCAGCCAGCGCCGGGAGCGTCAAACAGTTCAGCGCCAGAAAAAGCGCGAGAAGACGTGCAAAAATTCTTGTTTTTTTCATCAATCATCACCATTTTATTGAATCGGCATTGCCGAGAATGCGCTACATGTGCTAGAATATTATATCGGCAAATGCGTGCTGTGTCAATCTTTGGGGAGGTGAGCCGCGTGGGAAAGCCAAACAGACAGACAGTGCTGCTGCTCGCGGCCGGGATTCTTGCGGTCGTTTTCTCACTCGGCTTTTTCGCGGGGCGAAATACGGTGACCTATGAGGTCTCTGCGCAGACCGGGCACGCTGCATCGCAGGCGGCGCAGGAAGAAGCTGCCCCGGAGGAAGAAGCAAAGACGAATGCGGAAGCGGCGGGCGAGGAGGCAGACGGAGCGGCAGTCTCGTATCCGATCGATCTCAACACCGCGACGCTGGAGGAACTCATGACGCTGCCGCGCATCGGAGAGAAGCTCGCGCAAAGAATTTTAGATTACCGCGCGGAATATGGACGGTTCTCCGCGCCGGAGCAGCTGATGGATGTGGACGGAATTGGCGAGGCAACGTTTGATGGCCTCAGGGAGCTTGTAACAGTGGAGGATTCCAAATGAAAATACTGGTAGTTGATGACGAGAAGCTGCTCGTCAAGGGCATTCGCTTTAACCTCGAGAATGAGGGCTACGACGTGATCACGGGCTCGGACGGCATGGAGGCTGTGGAGCTGGCGGGGAGCGAAAACCCCGATCTCATCGTGTTAGACCTCATGATGCCGCGGCTCGACGGGCTGGAGGCCTGCGGGAAAATCCGCGAATTTTCAGATGTCCCAATTATTATGTTAACCGCGAAGGCCGATGACATGGATAAACTCCTCGGCTTTGAGCACGGGGCGGACGACTATCTCACGAAACCGTTTAATATTCTGGAGCTCAAGGCGCGGATCAAGGCGCTGCTCCGGCGCAGCAAATCCGGGCGCAGGCAGGAGGAGAAGCCGGACAGCCGCCTTGTCTGCGAGCATATTACCTTAGACCGCGACGCGCGCGACGCGTTCAATGACGGCAAGCTCGTCGACCTCACAGCGAAGGAATTTGACCTGATGGAGCTTCTAATGCGCAACCCGAACCGGGTCTATTCGCGAGAGGCGCTTTTGAACGCCATCTGGGGCTACGACACGAGCAGCGATATCCGTACCGTGGACGTGCACATCAGACGGCTCCGGGAAAAGCTCGAGCGCAGTCCTGCCGCGCCGGAGCATATTATGACCAAGTGGGGAGTGGGCTACTATTTCAAGTTCTAAACGGCATCTTCGTCTGTTTTCCAACAGCTCGCAGCTGAGAAATGCGCTGGCGTATATGGTGATCGCGTCGCTTGCGCTGGTGTTTCTGAATATCTATTCGGCGAGCAACACGCGCGAGCTGATGTTTCAGGCCAAATACGCCTCGATGCAGGACAAAATTCAGGTCGTTGCGTCGTCGTTTGAAACGGCGGACACACTCAGCACGGAGACGGTCGATCAGGTTATTTCTGTTCTCGGCGATATCAACGTCAGCAGGCTCCTTATCACCGACGGTGAGGCGAAGGTGCTCTACGATTCGTCCGTCCGGCAGAACGCCGTGGGGCAGTATGCGCTTCTGGAGGCGGTCGTGCAGGCGCTGGGCGGGAGCGACGTGTTCCACTGCGCGTATCACGCGGGCGCGCTGCAAAGCTTCGCAGCGGTTCCTATCATGTCGCGTGCAACGCCGATCGGCTGCGTGTACGTGATGGATTTTGATGCGGAGCAGGGCGAGATCATCGAAAACCTCGAGCGGAACATTCTGCGCGGGTCGTGGATCTTGCTCGGCGGCATTGTCGCATGCTCGGCGATTTTCTCTGTCGTCAGCTCCAAGCGCATGCGCAAGATCCTCATGTCCATGCGCCTTGTCCGCGAGGGCGAATACAGCCACAAAATCCAGATGCGCGGCGACGACGAATATACAACGCTCGCCACCGAGTTCAATAAGCTCACCGACCGCTTGCAGGAGTCCGAGGCGACGCAGCGGCAGTTTGTATCCGATGCGTCGCACGAGCTCAAAACGCCGCTGGCCTCCATCAAGCTGCTGTCCGATTCCATTTTGCAGAACGATATGGACGCGGACACGATGCGGGAGTTTGTCAGCGACATCGGAAACGAGTCAGACCGCCTGACCCGCATGACGCAGAAGCTCCTGACGCTCAGCAAGGCCGACGCGCAGACGACTTGCGAGCATGAGGTGGTCGATCTGGGCGAAACGGTGCGCCGGGTGTTCCGGATGCTCGTGCCGCTGGCCGACCGGACGGAGATCAAGCTGACGGCAAGCTTAGACAGGGACTGCTATGTGCTCTCGATGGAGGACGACGCGTATCAGATCATTTTTAACCTCGTTGAAAACGGCATCAAGTATAACCACGCCGGGGGAAGCGTCCATGTGACGGCCCGCCACACGCAGGACGAAGCGGAGCTTCTGGTGGAGGATACGGGCATGGGCATTCCGCAAGACGCCATCGAGCACATTTTTGAGCGCTTTTACCGCGTGGATAAGGCGCGCTCGCGGCAGGCGGGCGGCTCGGGACTTGGACTTTCGATCGTCCACGAGCTGGTAGAGCGGAATTTCGGAACGATCGAGGTTTCCTCCAAGGAGGGCGAGGGGACGAAATTTACCGTTCGCATGCCGTATTTTGAGCTGGAGGAGGATGACGGCGATGCGTAGGATATTGGCGATCCTTCTTCTGCTTGCGCTTCTTTGCGGATGCACGGGGCAGGGGATCCCGGCAGGGGAGAACCAGCTTACGTTCTATTACCGGCGCGCCGACGGCACGAACGATGAAAGCTTTGCAAGCGAAACAGGCGCGCTTACGGAAAAGCGGGTGACGCTCGGGGGCGATGTCAGCGTGGAGGACGTTCTGGAAGTGTACCTTCAGCCGCCGGAGGACGAGGGGCTTGTTTCCCTGTTTCCGGACGGGACGATCTGCACGGGGACGAAGCTCCAGAAGGGCGTTTTGACGCTGGAAATGAACGAAATGTATGCGTCGCTCACGGGCTACGCGCGGACGCTTGCCGCGGCGGGGCTGACGATGACGCTTACGCAGCTGGACAGCGTGGACGCGGTGCAGATCCGGACGCCCTCGGGCGCGCTGCTCGGAAGAGCTTCCATGCGCTGGACGCAGGATTCGTTTTTGCTGCAGGATACGTCTTGGCTCTACCCCGAGCGGACGGTGCAGCTGTATTTTGCTGGAGCGAACGGCAAGCTGCAAGCCGAAAAGCGCGCCATTTCTTATGAAAGTCCGGAGGAAATACCGGAAAATACGGTGCGGGCGCTGCTCGATGGGCCGGAGAGTGAACAGCTGCGATCGCCGGTACCTGCCGGGACGAAGCTTCTGGACGTGCAGGTGACGGGAACGCTGTGTACGGTCGTTTTGTCCGAGGAGTTTTCCGCCTGCGATACCGGGCGCGAGGCGGCCTCGCTTGCGGTGCGCAGCGTGGTCGCGACGCTCTGCGCGCTGAGCGAAATTGAGCAGGTACAGCTGCAATTGCAGAGCGGGGAAGATCTCGTCTATTGCTCCATCGCCCAGCCGCTGAAGCCGGAGTGGTCGTGGTACAATTAAACAAAAAGCTTCGCAGAGGCGGGATGTAAGTCTCATCTGAGCCACGCGGGCGCGAATACCATCATAGAAAGAAACACCGAAGCTGTGAGCAGCAGAACCTCGATTCGCGAGAGGCTATGTGCTTGCAGCTTCGTTTTTTGCGCTGCGTTCTTCCACTTCCGAATCGCGCGGTAAAGGAAAAAGCCGAGGCACGCGCCCGCCGTGTTTGTCATCAGATCGTTCACGTCCGTGATCCCGAGGCCGAACATCTGCGTCAGCTCAATGGCAAGCGACAGCGCAAACGCACAGAGCGCAATTTGCCGGATTCCATCAAACTCGGCGTACAAAATCGGCAGGAACACGCCCAGCGGCAAAAACAGCAGCACATTCAGCGTCGTATCCACCGGCCCCTTGATCATGTCCACGAACGGGACCAAAGCCAGCCGCGGGAAAAATCCAAACGGTCGGCCAATCCCCGTCATGGCCAGAACGCCGGACAGATAAAACAGAAACACCAGTGAAAGTCCCATGTGCTGCGCCGTGCGCCCGCGTTTCCGGAAGCACAGCGCCGCGAACCAGAAAATTGCCGCTGGCAGCGCGAACAAAAAGCCCCTTGCCGCGCGGTCAAGCAAGTCTAACATCAGTTCCAGCATGCCTGCCTCCCGCGCTCAAAATTCCGCCTTCTGAAACAGCTGCCGCTTCACCGCCGGAATCGCCGGTTTCCCGTGCTCGATCTCGCGCCAGACCCTTGTGCGGAACAGAAGCGACACGAGATTCAACGGAAGCCACGAGGCCATAAACAGCGGGAACAGCAAAATCGCGCGCCAATTGTATCGCCCGCCTTGAATTTTGCTGAGTAAGCACGCAAACATCGTCATCGCGAGAAATCCGCCCGCGAGCCCCAGCGGCAAAAGTGCAATCGTCTGCGCCGCGTTCGGCTGCACCAGCACCAGCGCGCACCCAAGGAAAAAGCTTGCCGCCTGACAAAACGGCTGCGTCAGCATCGCGAGCATGTCTAACGCGCGCAATCCGCCTTCGTCAAACACACCGCACACCAGGCCGCCGAGCCGCGCCTGCGCCACGTCCATCACGCCGCTCGACCATCTGCGCCGCTGCCGCAGCGAAACCAGCACCGACGTTGGCGCTTCATCGTATGTAACCGCCTCCGGCACGAACCAGACGCGCGTACCGGTTTCCGCCAAATAGGCCGCAAACTCCGCATCCTCGGCAATCGTCACGCTGTTCCACCCGCCGGACGCTTCGAGCACCGACCGGTGCACGGCAAAGCCCGTTCCGACAAGCTTCGATGACAGGCCGCAGTTCATACGTGCCCGGCTGAAAAAGAAATCGAAGCATGTAAAATACAGCCCGTAGCAGGCGCAAAGGGGGCTGTCTTCCGGATTTTTGACGCGCATCGCGCCCTTTGCGGCCTTCGCGCCTGCGCAGAATGCATCGTTCATGCGGGAAAGAAACGCCGGATCCACGAAATTATCCGCGTCGAAGACACAGAACGCGTCATATTCCTTCTTCAAAAGCGTCTCAAATACCTCGTGCAGCGCATCGCCCTTGCAGCGGATCTCGCCCTCCGGCCTTAAAACCTGCGCCCCCGCGCGGATGGCAGCCAGCGCCGTATGGTCGGTGCAGTTGTTCGGCATGACGTAGATATCAAAGAGCGCTTTTGGATAGGTTTGCCTGAGAAGACTCTCAATAAGCCCGCCGATGACCCGCTCCTCGTTGCGTGCGGCAATCACGCAGGCAAAACGCATGTTAGGGTTTGCCCGCGGAATTGGCTTCGGTTTTTTGAGCGCGAACAGCGCCACAACCAGAAAATAGAGGCTTGCCAGCTTCAAAAGAAGCATCGCCCCGGAAATTGCGTTCTGCATTGCTCTTCCCCCGTTTTTCTTGTTTTTCTACAGTATACCAATGTACGCGGGAGAAGATTTAAACCGGGCTTTAAGATGAACCTCCGGAATGTTTAAGATTTGTTTAACGCATTCTAAACGGATAAAAAAAGAACCGGGCAGTCTCCTGTCCGGTTCAAAGTCGATCCGATTATAAAAATTCCAGCAGCATCAAGAGCGCCTCGTGTGCGGCCTGCGCGCGGATTTCCGAGCGGCCGCCCGTGAGATGGAGCTCGCGGCAATACGAAAAGCCCTCCATGTCGAGCGCAACGTAGACAAGGCCAACCGGCCTTCCCGTGCCGTCGCCGTCAGGTCCGGCCAAACCGGTAGTGGATACGCCGACGTCGGCTTTCACCACTTCCCGCGCGCCCTTTGCCATCTCGTGCGCCGTCTCGCGGGAAACGGCGGTGCAGATGTCAAGCGTCTCCTGCTCGACGCCAAGAAGCCGGTGCTTGACCTCGCTCACATACGAGATCACGCCGCCCTTATACGCGTTTGACGCGCCGGGAATGTCTGTCAGCAGCTTCCCAAGAAGCCCGCCCGTGCACGATTCCGCTGTCGCGAGCGTCCGGCCTTCATCCGTTAGCTTTGAGATGACCTCGCGCGCCAGTTCCTCAGTCTTCATAGTACCGGATCGCCACCTTCTCCGTGTTTGCCAGTGCGTCTGCTACCAGCGCGTCCACATCGAGCTTCGCTTCCTCGGCCTCGACGAGCGCGAGCACCGGCTTTGTCTTCGGGTGCTTGGGGGTGAAGACTGTGCAGCAGTCCTCATAGGGAAGGATGGACGTTTCGAGCGTGCCGATCTTTCTTGCGCGCGTGACGATCTCTTCTTTATCCATGCCGATCAGCGGATGGAACATCGGGATATCGACGACCGCGCCCGTAACTGCCATCGCGTCCATCGTCTGGCTCGCAACCTGACCGAGATTTTCGCCCGTCACAAGGCACTTTGCGCCATGATCCTTGGCGATTGCCTGCGCAATGCGCATCATAAACCTGCGCATGATGATCGTAAAATACTCCTCGCGGCAATTGTTGCGGATGGCCTCCTGCACTTTCGTAAAGCCGACCACGTCGACCGTCATCCGCCCGCAGTAGCGGGTCATGAGGCGCGCAAGCTCCAGAACCTTTTCCTTCGCGCGCTCGGAGGTGTAGGGGTAAGAGAAAAAGTGGATGCACTCGATTTCCACGCCGCGCTTGGCGATCATATAGCCTGCGACCGGAGAGTCGATACCGCCAGAGAGGAGCACTGCCGCGCGTCCGCCTGTGCCGGTAGGAAGGCCGCCCGCGCCGGGAACGGAGGGGCCGTGGACATAGGCCGCTGTCTCGCGGACCTCGATGTTCACAACGTAGCTGGGATTGTGAACATCGACCGCGACGTTCGGGAATTCCTCCGCAATCCGGCCGCCGATTTCCTGGGAGATCTGGATGGAGTTGAGGGGGAAGCGCTTATCGGAGCGCTTGGACTCGACCTTGAAGCTCTTCTGCATGGAAAGCTCGTCTCCGAGGTACTCCACAACGGTTTTGAAAATCGCATCGAGGTCCTTTTCGCAGGCGCGGCAGCGGCACATCGACGCGATACCGAAAATCGCGCCGCAGGCCTCCCATGCGCCGTCTAAATCGCAGTCATCGTTCAGCGGCTCGACATAAAGGGTCGACTGCGTGATGGTGACCTTAAACTGGCCAAATTTCGACATACGCCTGCGGGTATTGGTTTTGAGCTTGTCTTCAAAGACGCGGCGGTTCTGTCCCTTGAGGACGATTTCGCCAAGCTTCAGCAAAAAAAGTTCTTTCATAAGCGGTATCCTATCTTTATTATAAAGTATTTTCTCAATTCTGATCATCCGGCCCGAACTTGAACGAGCGGTACTGGATGGCCTCGGCGATGTGCTGGGGCTGAATGTCCGCGCTGCCGTCTAAATCCGCAATCGTCCGGGCAACCTTGCGCACGCGGTCGTAGCTTCGAGCGCTCATCTGCAAGCGCTCAAACGCCGTTTTCATGAGCTCGGTGCACGTTTCATCGAGCACGCAGTTCTTCCGGAGCTCTTCGGGCTGCATCAGCGCGTTGCAGCGGATGTCCGTTCCGGCGAAGCGGCGGTTCTGAATCTCGCGCGCCGCGTCGACCCGCTTTTTGATCTCGCTTGAGGGCTCCGCCGTATCGTTGCGGCTGAGCGCCTCAAACTTTACCGCGGGAACCTCTACAATTATATCAACCCTGTCAAGCAGCGGCCCGGAGACTTTTCCGAGGTACTTGTCGATATCCGCCTGCCGGCATTTGCACCGGCCGCTCGGGTCCCCGTACCAGCCGCATTTGCACGGGTTCATCGCGCACACGAGCATGAACTGACTGGGATACCGCACCGAGCCCTGCACGCGCGAGATGGTCACAACGCCGTCCTCTAACGGCTGGCGCAAGACCTCTAGGGTATCGCGGTGAAATTCCGGCAGCTCATCGAGAAACAGAACGCCCCGGTGCGCCATGGAGATTTCGCCCGGCCGGAGCGTCTGCCCGCCGCCGGAGAGGGCGCTTGCCGAAATCGTGTGGTGCGGGCTTCGGAACGGCCTTGTCTGGATGAGCGGGTTCTTCGCGTCCAGCATGCCGAGGACCGAATAGACCTTCGTGACCTCGATGGCCTCTTCCTCTGTCATGTCGGGGAGGATCGACGGAATTCTCTTGGCGAGCATGCTCTTGCCCGAGCCCGGAGGGCCCACCATCAGCACATTGTGCCCACCTGCTGCCGCGATCTCGAGCGCCCGCTTCACATTTTCCTGCCCCTTCACATCGCGAAAATCCGGGAGCGCCGCCGAACTTGTCTCCGGGACCCAAGGCTTTTCGGGTTCGATTGGGGCCGTACCCTTAAGGTGCGCAATGAGCGCCGGGACGCTCTCCACGCCGTAAACCGTGAGCCCGCCCGCAAGCGTCGCCTCTGCCGCGTTTTCCTTCGGAACATAAAGCGCCTCCACGCCGAGCCGCTTTGCCGCCAGCGCCATCGGAAGCACGCCTGTCACCGGCCGGAGCTTGCCCTCTAAGCTGAGCTCTCCTAAAAAAGCGCAGGCCGTCTTCGGAAGCTTTACAAGGCCAGAGGCCTCCAGAATGCCAAGGAGCATCGGAAGATCGTAGAGCGTGCCTGTCTTTTTTGCACCCGCCGGGGCAAGGTTCAGCGTGATCCGGCTGACCGGAAATTTGTACCCGCAGTTTTTGATGGCCGCGCGCACGCGCTCTCTGGCCTCCTTGACCGCCGCGTCCGGCAGACCCACCACGTCAAAACCGGGCAGTCCGTTTGTGATATAGCATTCTACGGAAATTTCATACCCGTCGAGCCCGCGCAGACCCATCGAGCGAACATGACCCATCATAGCTTCCCGCGCTCCTCTCGTGTTTTTTCTTATCATACCGCATTTTCCTGTAAAAACCAACCTCTAAAAACAGCTATTTTAAAAATGATATGCAAAATATCCAAATTTGAATCCGCTTGTGAAACTTCTACAGAAAAATGAGAATTCCGGTTTACATTGACAGTAATTTGTGCTATAGTTAACTTGTATCCTTATGTAATTACTTTTAGGAGGTAATTGAATTGGCTCGTAAATTTAAAACCATGGACGGCAACAATGCTGCGGCTCATGTATCCTATGCGTTTACTGAAGTCGCGGGCATTTACCCCATCACGCCGTCGTCCCCCATGGCAGACCTGGTTGACCAGTGGTCTGCTACCGGGCTCAAGAACATCTTCGGCTCCACCGTCAAGGTCGTCGAGATGCAGTCTGAGGCCGGCGCATCCGGCACAGTGCATGGCTCCCTCGGCGCCGGCGCTCTGACCACCACCTACACGGCGTCTCAGGGTCTTCTGCTGATGATCCCGAACATGTACAAGATCGCCGCCGAGCAGCTGCCCTGCGTGTTCCACGTTTCGGCACGTACCATCTCGACGCACGCTCTGAACATCTTCGGCGACCATTCCGACGTGATGGCTTGCCGCCAGACCGGCTTCGCCATGATGTGCGAGACGAACCCGCAGGAAGTCATGGATCTGGCTCCCGTCGCGCATCTGGCCGCGATCGAAGGCAAGGTTCCGTTCCTGAACTTCTTCGATGGCTTCCGTACCTCCCACGAGATCCAGAAGGTCGCTGTCTGGGACTATGCCGACCTCAAGGAAATGTGCAACATGGAGGCTGTTGCGGCGTTCCGCAAGCACGCTCTGAACCCCGAGCATCCGGCCATGCGCGGCTCTCACGAAAACGGCGATATCTTCTTCCAGCACCGTGAGGCCTGCAACAAGTTCTACAATGAGCTGCCCGCAGTCGTTGAGAAGTACATGGGCAAGGTCAACGAAAAGCTCGGCACCAACTATCAGCTCTTCAACTACTATGGCGCGCCCGATGCCGACCGCATCATCATCGCCATGGGCTCCATCTGCGATGTGGCAGAGGAAGTCATCGACTACATGAACGCGCACGGCGAGAAGGTCGGTATCGTCAAGGTTCGCCTGTATCGTCCGTTCTGTTCCGACAAGCTGGTCGCGGCCATCCCGGCAACCGCCAAGAAGATCGCCGTTCTCGACCGCACCAAGGAACCTGGCTCCCTCGGCGAGCCCCTCTACATGGACGTTGTCACCGCGCTTGCCAACGCCGGCGTGCAGGCTACCGTCATCGGCGGCCGCTACGGTCTCGGCTCCAAGGATACGCCCCCCGCATCCGTCTTCGCTGTTTACAATGAGCTCAAGAAGGATCAGCCCAAGCACGAGTTCACCATCGGCATCGTCGACGATGTCACGAACCTCTCTCTTGAGGAAGACCGCAACTGCCCGAACACCGCGGCAGAAGGCACCATCGAGTGCAAGTTCTGGGGCCTTGGCGGCGACGGCACCGTCGGCGCAAACAAGAACTCCATCAAGATCATCGGCGACCATACCGACAAGTATGTCCAGGCCTACTTCCAGTACGACTCCAAGAAGACCGGCGGCGTGACCATCAGCCACCTGCGCTTCGGCGACAAGCCCATCAAGAGCCCGTACTACATCAACAAGGCTGACTTTGTCGCCTGTCATAACCCGTCCTACATCACCAAGGGCTTCCCGATCGTCCGTGACGTCAAGCCCGGCGGCGTGTTCATGATCAACTGCCAGTGGACGCCGGAAGAGCTCGCCCATCATCTGGACGCTGCTTCCAAGCGCTACATTGCGAAGAACAACATTCAGCTCTACACGATCGACGCCATTGACCTGGCACAGAAGATCGGCATGGGCAAGCGTACCAACACCATCCTTCAGTCCGCGTTCTTCTCGCTGGCCAAGGTCCTGCCCGAGGCAGAGGCCATCCAGTACATGAAGGAAAAGGCAACGCAGTCCTACTCTAAGAAGGGCATGGACGTTGTTGAGATGAACCACAAGGCCATCGATGCCGGCGCTACTGCGTACAAGAAGGTCGACGTTCCTGCCGACTGGGCAAATGCAGAAGACGTTGCTGCCGACCACAACCTCGAAGGCAAGCCGGAGCTTGTCAAGCAGGTCAAGAACCTCCTGTTCCCGATCGACAAGATGGACGGCGACAGCCTGCCTGTTTCCGCGTTCATGGATCATGTCGACGGCGAGTTCGAGCTCGGTGCTGCCGCTTACGAAAAGCGCGGCGTTGCCGTTGCCGTTCCGACCTGGGACTCCGCAAAGTGCATCCAGTGCAACAACTGCGCTTACGTCTGCCCGCACGCAACCATCCGTCCGTTCGCGCTGACCGAAGAAGAAGCAAAGAACGCTCCCGCGGCTGCCAAGATCGTTCCGGTCAAGGCCGGCAAGGGCAAGGGCGTTTATCAGTTCACCATGGCCATCTCCCCGCTCGACTGCATGGGCTGCGGCGTCTGCGTCAGCGTCTGCCCCGAGAAGGTTCAGGCCATCAAGATGGTTCCGCAGGAAGAAGAGCTCGCCCAGCAGGATGTGTTTGACTACTGTGTTTCCAAGGTTTCCGAGAAGAAGGAACTCCAGACTGCCGATGTCAAGGGCTCTCAGTTCCGCAAGCCGCTGCTTGAGTTCTCTGGCTCCTGCGCAGGCTGCGCCGAGACGAGCTACGCACGTCTGGTCACCCAGCTCTACGGCGACCGTATGTATATCTCCAACGCTACCGGCTGCTCGTCCATCTGGGGCGGCCCGGGCGCTACCTCTCCGTACTGCACGAACGCTGAGGGTCAGGGTCCCGCATGGTGCAACTCCCTGTTCGAAGACAACGCCGAGCATGGCTTCGGTATGTACGTCGCGCAGAAGGCCATCCGCACGCATCTGGCTGATCTCACGAAGCAGCTCATCGCTGTCGACTATACCGACGCCGATCTGAAGGCTGCCGCGCAGAAGTGGCTCGACACCATGGAAGATGGTGACGCGAACAAGGCCGCTACCAAGGCTTATGTCGCAGAGCTTGAAGCTTCCGTCATTTCCGGCTGCGATTGCGACGCCTGCAAGCTGGGCGCAGAGATCCTTGCCAAGAAGGATTACCTCTCCAAGAAGTCCGTCTGGATCTTCGGCGGCGACGGCTGGGCATACGATATCGGCTTCGGCGGTGTGGACCATGTTCTCGCTTCCGGTGAAGATGTCAACGTCTTCGTCTTCGATACCGAAGTCTACTCCAACACCGGCGGACAGGCTTCCAAGGCTTCCAACATCGGTCAGGTTGCGCAGTTCGCAGCTGCCGGTAAGGAAACCAAGTCGAAGTCCCTGGCGGAGATCGCCATGAGCTACGGCTATGTCTACGTCGCGCAGGTCGCCATGGGCGCCAACGCTGCGCAGACCCTGAAGGCAATTCAGGAAGCAGAAGCTTACCATGGCCCGTCGCTCATCATCGGCTACGCACCCTGCGAGATGCACTCCATCAAGGGCGGCATGATGAACTGCCAGAAGGAAATGAAGCGTGCCGTGGACTGCGGCTATTGGAACCTGTTCCGCTTCAATCCTGCTGCTCCGGCAGGCCAGCGCTTCTCCATGGATTCCAAGGCGCCCGCCGGCGGCTATCAGGAGTTCCTGATGAACGAGGCCCGTTACAGCCGTCTGACCCGCGAGTTCCCGGAGCGTGCGACCGTTCTGTTCGCAAAGAACGAGGAGAACGCCAAGGAGCGCTACGAGCACCTGCTCAAGCTGGTCGAAATGTACGACAAATAATCTCCCCAAGCATCAAGAAGGACGGTACCGCAAGGTACCGTCCTTTTCACGTTTCGATCGGTTATGCATCAGGTGTCGCGGCAAGTGCAGCCTTTACCATCGGGAGTTTTTCCTCTGACAGCTCGGTCAGCGGAAGCCGCGGAAGCCCGACCGGGAAGCCCTCCAGTTCCAGCGCCTTTTTGACCGGGATGGGGTTCACCTCGCAGAACAGCGCGCCGATGAGCGGAATCAATTCCCGCTGCAAGCGCCCAGCGGTTCGGAAATCGTTTTTCTGGCACGCGCGGAGCATCGCGAGCGTCTTTTTGGGGCGGACGTTTGAAAGAACGGAGATGAGACCCTTTGCGCCCAGTGCCATCGCCGTGACGGCCTCGTCGTCGTTTCCGGACCAGACAAAGAAGCTGTCTCCGCAGGTCTCGATGATCTTTGCAATTTTCGCCGGGCTTCCGCCCGCTTCCTTCACGCCCTGAATGTTCGGATGCTTCGCGAGCGCCTGACAGGTCTCTAATTTCAGGTCCAGTCCTGTGCGGCTCGGGACATTGTAGCAGATGACGGGGCAGGCAATTGCGTCTGCGATGGCCTCATAGTGCGCGATGAGGCCGGTTTGCGTGCATTTATTGTAGTAGGGCGTGACAATGAGGACGGCGCTGACCCCCATAGACGACGCGGCACGGCTCAGGTCGATTGCGTGAGCCGTGTCGTTCGAGCCGGTTCCCGCAATGATCTTGCAGCGTCCGGCGGTATATTGCATTGCGTGGGCGATGAGCGTGAGCTGCTCGGAAGACGACAGCGTTGCGCTCTCGCCGGTGGTGCCGCAGACGACGATGGCGTCGACGTTTGCGGCCAATTGCGCGTCTAACAGCTTTTCAAACGTTGGGATGTCGATCGTACCGTTTCTGAAGGGCGTCACGATGGCCGTGGCCAGACCTTCAAAGACGGGCTGCTTCATGCAACCACTCCCTCTATGAAAAATTATTTTGCGTCAATATATCCTTCCGCGCACAGGAGTTCTGCAAGCAGCACCGCGCCGCCAGCGGCTCCGCGCAGGGTGTTGTGAGACAGGCAGACAAATTTATAATCGTACTGTGTATCCTCGCGCAGACGGCCGATGGAGACGGCCATGCCGCCCTCGAGATTGCGGTCGAGCTTCGTCTGCGGCCGGTCGGCCTCTTCGAAGTAGTGCAGGAACTGCTTGGGAGCGGACGGCAGGTTCAGCTCCTGCGCTCTGCCGGAGAACGCTGCCCAGTCGGCCTTGATCTGCTCGATGGAGGGCTTTTCCCCCTTGAAGGAGACAAAGCAGGCAGCCATGTGGCCGTCCGAGCACGGAACGCGGAGGCACTGCGCCGTGATGGCAGGGGAGGAGGCGTTTTCAATGTGGTCGCCCGCGATCTTACCCCAGAGCTTGAGCGGCTCCTGCTCCGACTTTTCTTCCTCGCCGCCAATGTACGGGATGACGTTGTCGATCATCTCCGGCCACGTTTCAAACGTCTTGCCGGCGCCGGAAATGGCCTGATACGTGCAGACGAGCGCCTTTTCTACGCCGTATTTCATGAGCGGATGCAGCGCGGGCACATAGCTTTGCAGCGAGCAGTTGGACTTGACGGCGATAAAGCCGCGCTTGGTGCCGAGGCGCTTTCTTTGCGCGTCGATGATCTGGATGTGGTCTGCGTTGATCTCCGGCACGACCATCGGAACGTCCGGTGTCCAGCGGTGGGCGGAGTTGTTGGAGACGACGGGGCACTCGAGCTTCGCGTATTTTTCCTCCAGCGCCTTGATCTCGTCTTTTTTCATGTTGACCGCGCAGAAGACAAAGTCGACCATCGACGCGATCTTCTCCGCGTCCGCTTCCGCGTCCATGACGACGAGATTGCCCTCGGATTCCGGAATGTCCTCTTGCATGAACCACTTGCCCGCGACGGCGTCCTTATAGGCCTTGCCTGCACTGTGCGCGCTTGCCGCGAGAACGACTGGCTCGAACCACGGATGCTTCGCTGTCAGCAGCACGAACCGCTGCCCGACCATACCCGTTGCGCCAATGATACCGACTTTATACTTCTTCATACGTTTTCGCTCCATTTCTATCAGAGTTTGGGGTTGATTGTACCCGCGCGATATACTATAATAACCGATGACGCGGGAAAATATGCGCGTCGATGTGTTCTTGACACAAGGACGTATGTCCATGCCTTAGAACACGTTCATCATAGCATATGCAGCTTTGGCTGTCAATGTGAAAGCTGTACAGTTTCTGAAGAATTGCGAGGGGACTTTTGTTGAAAACCCATGATTTTTACTATGATCTGCCCGAAGAGCTCATTGCCCAGACCCCTTTAGAGCGCCGCGACGGCTCGCGGTTGATGGTGCTGAACAAGGACACAGGTGAAATCGAGCACCGGCATTTTTATGATCTGCCGGAGTATCTACAGCCGGGAGACACGTTGGTACTGAACGATTCGCGCGTGCTGCCGGCAAGGCTTCTCGGCCACCGCGTGCCGACGATGGGCGCGGTCGAGGTGCTGCTGCTGCGCGACAAGGGAGACGGCGTGTGGGAATGCCTCACGAAGCCGGGACGCAAGACACACACAGGAACGGAGCTCTCGTTCGGTGACGGCGAGCTGACGGCTACGGTCGTCGGCGAGGTGGACGATGGAAACAAGCTTGTGCAGTTCCACTATAAGGGCATTTTCCTCGAGGTGCTCGAACGCCTTGGCCAGATGCCGCTGCCGCCCTATATCCATGAGCAGCTGCAAGACCCCGAACGCTACCAGACCGTCTATTCAAGAGCGAACGGCTCTGCTGCTGCGCCGACAGCCGGCCTTCATTTTACGAAGGAGCTGCTGGAGAAGCTGCAAGCGCAGGGCGTGAATCTCGCCTACGTGACGCTCCATGTGGGACTCGGCACGTTCCGCCCCGTAAAGGCAGAGGAGATCACGGACCATCATATGCACAGCGAGTTCTGCATGATGAGCGCCCAAACGGCAAAGCTTCTCAACGAAACGCATCAAAGCGGCCACCGCATCGTCTGCGTCGGCACAACATCCTGCCGGACAGTCGAATCGCTCGTGGAACCCGACGGCACGTTCCGTGAAAAATCCGCGTGGACGGAGATCTTCATCTACCCGGGCTATCAGTTCAAAGCGCTCGACGCGCTCATTACGAATTTCCACCTGCCGGAGAGCACACTCGTCATGCTCGTCTCCGCGCTCGCAGGTCGCGAGAATATCCTGCATGCCTATCACGTGGCCGTGCAGGAAAAGTACCGCTTTTTCTCTTTTGGCGACGCAATGTTCATTCACTAAGGAGGGCGCATGTTTAAACTATTAAAAACAGAAGGAACTGCTCGGCGGGGCGAATTTTCCTGCCCACACGGCACAGTGCAGACACCGGTATTTATGAATGTCGGCACGCAGGCGGCCATCAAGGGCGCGCTGTCCGCGGAGGATCTGGAGCACATCGGAACGCAGGTGGAGCTGTCCAACACGTACCATCTGCATCTTCGCCCGGGCGACGAGGTTGTGAAGAAAATGGGAGGGCTTCACAAATTCATGACGTGGCAGGGGCCGATTCTCACGGACTCCGGCGGCTTTCAGGTCTTTTCGCTTGCGGGGCTGCGCAAGATCAAAGAAGAGGGCGTGACGTTCGCGTCACATCTCGACGGGCACAAAATTTTCATGGGGCCCGAGGAGAGTATGCGCATCCAGTCGAACCTCGGCTCGGATATCGCGATGGCATTCGATGAGTGCGTGGAAAATCCGGCGACGTATCCATACGCCAAAGCCTCGTGTGAGCGCACGGCAAGATGGCTCGCGCGCTGCAAAGAGGCCTTGGCGAAATTTAACGCCGAGCCCGACGCAGTCAATCCCGGCCAACAGCTCTGGGGCATCAATCAGGGCGCGACGTTCAAGGACCTTCGCATCTGGCACATGCAGGAGATCGCAAAGCTCGATCTTCCCGGCTACGCGATCGGCGGGCTTGCCGTCGGCGAACCGACCGAGGTCATGTACGACATCATAGAGGCCGTCGAGCCTTATATGCCGAAGGATCGGCCACGCTACCTGATGGGGGTCGGTACGCCGTCGAATATCATCGAAAGCGTTGCCCGGGGCGTGGACTTTTTCGACTGCGTCATGCCCGCGAGAAATGCCCGGCACGGCAAGCTCTTTACCTGGCAGGGCGCGCTCAACATGAAAAACGCAAAGTACACCTATGACGACAGCCCCATTGACCCACAGTGCGACTGCCCGGTTTGCAGGCGTTATTCCCGTGCGTATATCCGGCACCTGTTCAAGGCCGAAGAAATGCTCGCCATGCGTCTGAGCGTGATGCACAACCTGTATTTTTACAACAAGCTCACCGAGAAAATCCGGGACGCACTCGACGAAGGGACGTTTTCTGAGTTCCGCGCGGAATACTCGCGGAAGCTCGATGAGAAAATATAAGAAGTTTTTGTAAATTTCCCGGCTATTTTTCACAGGTGGCTTGCAAAAGCATATTGTTCTCGTTATAATAATCAAAGACTTTTAATTCGGAGGAAAATGTAATGGTTCTGTTTTTAACGTCCGCAGACGCTTCTGCGGCAAATGGCGGCGGCTCGATGCTCGTCATGATGATCGTCCTGATCGCGGTTTTCTACTTCTTCATGATTCGCCCGGAAAACAAGCGCAAGAAGGAAGCGCAGGCCATGCGCGACGCGATCAAGGTCGGCGATAACATCACGACCATCGGCGGCATCATCGGCGACGTTGTGTCTGTCAAGGACGACTCCATCGTCATCGAGACCAGCGCTGACCGTGTCCGTGTTGAGTTTGCGAAGTTTGCGATTTCCACCAACAACACCGCAGAAAAGGAAGCGGCCAAGAAGAGAGCCGAAGCTGCCGCTGCCCGCAAGGAAAAGAAGGCAAAGAAGTAAGATAAAAATTCCCGCCGACCATCGGCGGGAATTTTTTGTATCAAAAAGGGAATGGAAGGAGGCAGCATCATGAAATGTCCGTTTTGCGGGCAGGAGATGGAGCAAGGGAAGCTTCGGAGCCGCGGCGGATTGTTCTTTCTGCCGGAGGGGGAAGGCTTACCGAAGCTGTATACCCGGCGGGAAATGGAAAAGCACAGGGCAGTCTATTTGCCGCCATATGCGCTGAGATGGTGGGCGGACTATCCGGCGGCGCAGATCTGCAGGTCCTGCTCTAAAATTGTGGTCGATTACAATTGAGCGTCCGTGTTCAAGTATAACATGCAAGCGCCCGCCGTATGGAAACCATACGGCGGGCGCTATGGCTATGTCAGCTTTTTTAGACGGGCTTAGAAATAGTCTCCCCAGCCCTCGTCGTCGTAGGCGTAATCGTCCCAACCGTCGCCGGGATCGGACCACGGGTCGTAGTCGTCGTAGTACGCATCCGAGTAGTCCCAGCCTGCGTCGTTATTCTCCATGTACTCGCCGGAATCGGTGTCGATGTAGCCGTCGGAGCCATAGGAGATGAACTCGTTTTCATAGCCGTTCCAGTACCAGACATCGCCATCCTCGTCGTACCAGTAGTACGCCGTGCCGTAGTCGCCGGTATCGCCGGAATAGACCGGCTGCGCGGGGACGGGCTTGGGCGCGGTGCTCCAGCCGGCAGAGTACGAGAGGGTCGTGAGCATGTTGTTGCAGATGTCAAAGTAGTTGCGGATCCTTCCCTCGAGGGCAATCGTCGTCGCGACAAGTGCGTAGCCGGTCGGGCCGTAGTAACGTACCTCCATGCAGCCGCGCACGGGCTGAGACAGGTCGCCTGCGAAGACCGAACCATCGAGCCACATGTAGCCCGTCAGGCTGTAATAATCGCCGTTGTCTTTAAAGTCCGAGCCGAATGACTTGAGAAGATAGCTTCCGTACATGCTCTTCATGAAATCATCGAGCATCTTCACCATATAGGGCTTCGCGCTGGCCGCACCCTTTTCCATGTAGGGGTCGAAGCCGGAGATCGGCTGGAAGGCGATCATGATATTGGAGTAATAGTCGTCCGTGCCGTCTTCCATGACCGCGTTGAAGCTCAGAGCGTTCGTGACGTTCGGCTGCTCGTGCGCCTCCATCTGGATGGGATAGTTGATCGTGACATTCGTAAAGCCGCCGGGGAAGGTGGCCGTCTGGTTGAGTTCATCCTCCGGCGTGGGCAGGAGCATGATGTAATCGGACGAGGAGAGCGTGTTGCCGTCCGTGTCGCTCAAATCGCCGTAGGAAGTCTGCCAAAGGGAGACAAGCTCCGTGCCGTCTCCATGCAGAGTGTGATATTCTCGTCTTCGTTTACAACGTAGCCCGGGCCGATCTGCTCGCCGTAGAGGTTGATGGCGATCCATTCGAAGTTTTCGTTGATGACAAAGTAAAACGGCTCTCCGTCAAGCCGCCAGCAGCCGGTATAGCCGGAGATATCGCCGAGCGCGGCAACCTCTTCCGCGTCCAGCCCGGCGGCGAGATCCTCGTTTGAAGCCGCTTCATAGTCTGCGTAGAGAGTTTCGTATTCGTCGGCAGTGCAGATAATGATGCTGATGGCCTCCTCGGGCGTGTCAAAGACGATGTAATCACCGTCTTTGATCTGGAAATCGACCTCGTCGACCGTGGTGTCGTACAAAATGGTGTTATCCTCGCCATAGACAAGAATGTTCCAGGTGTCGGGGACTTCGGATTCCTTATAGGTGCCGAGGTTCCGGTCCATGGTTTCGCCGTCCATAAACGTTCCATCGACAAGCTCGGTGTCCCATTCGGTGCTGGTCGAAGGCGTGATGCTGATGGACGTGATGCCGTGGCCGCTTTGGTTGGCGAGCGTAACGGAGACGGTCTGCTCCTGCTCCTCGCCGCATCCGGACAGCGCAAGCAGCGCGAGCACAAGCGCAAGCAGCAGGCAAAGCTTCTTTTTCATATGTTTCCTCCTTCATATTCCGGAAATCGATTCCGAACGCTGCGGCGGGGAAAAGCATAGAAAAGCCCCACCATACACATTGAGTGTATCGTGGGGTAAAAGGAAAGAACAGTAACCTTTGGTTAGTTTTCAGCCTGCGTTCAGGCGGTCTTTCAGTGCGAGGACAGCCTGCCGGTAGCCCTCGAAGCCAAGGCCTGTGAAGCGCGTAAAGCACGCAAGACCGGCGTAGGACACATGGCGGAACGGTTCACGCGCGTCCACATCGGACAGGTGTACCTCGACCGCCGGAATCGCGACGGCTTTGAGTGCGTCTAAAATTGCGACGCTCGTGTGCGTGTAGGCGGCGGGGTTGATAACAATGCCGTCAAAAACGCCGTATGCAGCCTGAATTTTGTCCACGATCGCGCCCTCGTGGTTCGACTGGAAGACCTCGCAGCCGAAGCCCGCCTCGCGGCACGCGTCTTCGCAGAATTCTACCAGCGCGGTGTAGTTCTTCGTGCCGTAAATTGTGGGCTCGCGCAGACCAAGCAGGTTCAGATTCGGGCCGTTGATGATGAGTAGCTTCATAAAAGTGCCTCCTCAATTTGTTGTACGCACGCGTTGATGGTCGTATCGTTTCGGACGGTCACGTCGGAAAACTGCTCGTAGAGCGCCTTCCGCGTTTCCCAGAGTGCCGCCAACGGGTTGGCCTGCGACATCGGCCGCCCATCTGTCGGCAGCAGCTCCAATGGCCGCGTCAGCCAGACGATACGCCCGTTCTGGTGAAGACTCGGGTAATTTTCCGGTCTTGTGATGCAGCCTCCGCCAGTGGCAAGAATGATTCCGGATGCCTTTCCGAGATCGGCCAGAACCGCAGATTCAAACTTCCGGAAGCCGGGCTCGCCGTCCTTTGCAAAAATTTCAGGAATGGAGCAGCCCGCGCGGCGGACTATTTCTGCGTCCGCGTCGATAAACGGACGGTGGAGCGAGTCTGCCAGCGCCTGCCCGATGGAGCTCTTGCCGCAGCCGGGCATGCCGATGAGCACGATGTTCTGCATCTGATGGGACAAAAGACGCTCAATGCGGTCGATTTCCGTGTCCGGAATTTTCGTATCCGTAAAATACTCGCACGCCTTTTTCGCCTGCGCGACGAGCATCGAAAGGCCGCTTGCGTGCGGTACCGAGAGCGCCTCGGCCTGCAGCATCAGCGCTGTGCGCGCGGGGTTGTAGACAACGTCCAAAACGCCCTCGGGTGCGTCAAAACAGGCCAAATCAACCGGGCTCACGCCGGTTCCGGGGTACATGCCGAGGGGCGTTGCGTTGACCAAAATCTTTGCGTCCCTGTGGCGGTCCAGGTTTTCATAATTGTTTTCGCCCGAGCGGGAGATAACGATGACGGGGGCCGCGCCGAGGGACTTCAACACATGGCAGACCGTGACCGATGCGCCGCCGGAGCCGAAGACAAGCGCCTTTTTCCCAGCAACGTCCACGCCGCTTTTTTGAAGCAGCCACGTAAAGCCGAACGCGTCGGTGTTGTAGCCGGTAAGCTTTCCTGCGCGGTTTACGATCGTGTTGACGCTTCCGATGGCCGCAGCCTCAGGCGATATTTCGTCAAGCAGCGGCATGACGGCCTTTTTGTAGGGGATCGTGACGTTCAGGCCGTCAAACGTGCCGGACTTTAAAAAGCAATTGAGTTCCTCCGGCTCTTTTTCATAGAGCTTGTATTCATAGGAGGCGAGCTCGTGGTGTATTTGAGGGGAGTAGCTGTGGCCGAGCTTACGGCCGAGAAGTCCGCAGCGCAGCATCAGATCACCTCGCTGTAGCTTCCGAGGTACGAGAACTGCTCGCAGATTCCGGGAAGCTCTGCCATGAGCTGCAAGAACGCGGGGGAGTAGATGGAGGTATCCAGGTCAAAGTAGAATGCGAACTCAAAATCGCGCTCGGGAATCGGGCGGCTTTCGAGCTTGTTGAGGTTGACACCGAGGGCGTTGAAGAGCGAGAGCACCTGATACAGCGCGCCTGGTTTGTGCGCGAGCACCATGCGAAGGCTCGTGCGGTCCGCGCCCGGATAAATCTCCAGATTTTTGCTGATGCAGATGAAGCGGGTGTAGTTGTTGCCCTGATCCTGCACGCTTTCGGCGAGCGCGGTGAGACCGTAAAGCGCGCCGCATGTGCGTGAGGCCAGCGCGGCAACATCATTCCGGCCGGATTCCGCGACGAATTTGGCAGCCTGCGCCGTGTTTTCGCAGCGGATGATCTGCGCATTCGGCAGTGTCTTCAAAAATTCCTGACTCTGGCCAATGGCCTGCTCGTGGGAATATACCTCGCGGATGTCTTCAAGCTTCGTGCCGGGACGAACGAGAAGGCTGTGGTCGATCTTCAGGCGCGTGCTGCGGACGATGTAAAATTCGTGCTGGAGCATGAGATCGTAGACCTTGTTGACGGAGCCCGCTGTGCTGTTTTCAAGCGGAATAATGCCGTACTGGCAAAGACCCTTCTCGATCGCCGAGAAGACGGCCTCAAAGTTCGAGAAATACAAAATGTTCGGTGCCTGGAAGAGCTTTTCGCAGGCCAGCTGGGAATACGCGCCCTCCACGCCCTGGCAGGCGACCATCGCCTTGGGCGGGAAGAGGTTGGGCGTGGCTTCGATCGCGGCGGCAATTTTTTTCGGAAGCTCCGCGTCGTTCCCGAGAAGACGGTGCTGATAAGCTCTGCTCAGCGAAAAGATGAGCGAATACAGGCACCTTGCGCTGTTTTCCAGATCGTCCGGCGCCATCTCGGAAATGGCGGCCAGCTTCTGCCGTTCGCGCCCCGCGTCCAGAACGGGAAGATTGTTTTCCTTCTTATAGGCCGCAATCTCGGCGGCGCAGGCCATCCGCTCGGTAAAGAGCTTCACGAGCTGCTGGTCGATGTCATCGATTGCTTTGCGGGACTGCTCTAAATTCATGGTAAGTACCTCCTCAAATTCCGGACGCTTTCAGCGCGTCGTAAATGGCGATGGCGGCGGCGGCCTCCACACAGGGAACCGCGCGCGGGACAATGCAGGGGTCGTGCCGTCCGTGGATGTTCAACTCCGCGTTCTGCATTGCGGATAGGGAAACGGATTTCTGCGTCCTTGCGATGGACGGCGTGGGCTTGACGGCCAGACGGAAGACGATCGGCATGCCGTTTGAAATGCCGCCCAGAATGCCGCCGCAGTGGTTCGTTTCGGTGACGACGCGCCCGTCTTCCACGCGGTACGCGTCGTTATTTTCGCTGCCGCGGAGACCCGCTGCTGCGAAGCCGAGGCCGAACTCAATACCCTTGACGGCAGGAATGGCGAAAGCAAGCTGGCTGATTTTGTTTTCCAATCCGCCGAACATCGGATCGCCGAGCCCGGCAGGAACGCCTGTAATCTGGCAGCGGATGATGCCTCCGACGGAGTCTTCTTCCGCACGCGCTCGTGCAATCGCGGCCTTCATGTGTTCGGCAGATTCGTCGCTTGTCACGGGGAAGTTCTTCCGGTCGACCGGCGCGAGAAATTCGGACGTGTCCTCGATTCCGGCAATCGCGTCAATGCGCGCCATGACCTCGATGCCACGTGCTGCGAGCAGCTGCTTGCAGATGCCGCCCGCAATGCACAAGGGAGCGGTCAGACGGCCGGAGAAGTGTCCGCCGCCGGCAACGTCCTGAAAGCCGCCGAACTTTACCTGCGCGGTATAGTCGGCGTGACCCGGGCGGGGGATGTCGATGAGATTGTTATAGTCCTGCGACCTTGTATTTGTGTTGCGGATCACAGCGCAAAGCGGCGCGCCGCAGGTCGTGTTTCCAACAAGTCCCGAAAGAAATTCCGGCAAGTCTGCCTCTTTTCGCGGCGTCGACCATGCGTTCTGGCCGGGGGCTCTTCTGCGGAGAAATGCGCCGAGCTCGTCCATGTCGATGGCAAGGCCTGCCGGAAGGCCGGAAAGGGTCACGCCGATGGCGGGGCTGTGGGACTGGCCGAAGATGGAAAGCTCCAGCGCGTCGCCATGATAAAAGCTGCTCATAGAGAATCTCCTTTCAGCTGGTCCAGCGTCTGCCAGAATTCGGGGTACGATTTGGACGTACACTGCGCGCCAAGAACCGTTACCGGCTCCCGACACCCGCCAGCGAGAACAGCGGCGAGCATCGCAATCCGGTGGTCACCGAAGGAATCGGCGGTTCCGCCCGTGAGGCGGGGGGTTCCGGTAATGACGAGCCCGTCGGGAAGCTCCTTTGCCTGCCCGCCAAGGGATTTGATTGTTTCAGCAACCGTATGCAGCCGGTCGGACTCCTTGAGCCGCAGCCTTGCTGCGTTCGTGATGTTCGTTTCGCCCTCTGCGTAGGCCGCGACAGCCGCAACGGCGGGAATTAAGTCCGGAATTGCGCCAGCGTCGATGCTGATGCCGTGAAGCGAGGACTTTCGGACAAACACACCGCCAGTTTCCGCCCGAACCTCCGCACCGAATCTTGACAGAAGCTCCAGAACGGCCCGGTCGGCCTGGCGGGAGGTTTCTTGCAGGCCGGAGGCAAAAATGCCGGTATCCGACAGCGCACCTGCGCAGAGAAAGAAGGCTGCGCCAGACCAGTCGCCTTCGGCTGCAAGCCCATCCGGGAGGCAGCAGGTCTGATTGCCGGGGATGGAAAAGACATTTTGCGATTTGGAAAAGCGAATGCCGGAATTTAAGACCGCGTTCTCGGTCATGGTAAGGTAACTTGCCGATTGCAGCTCACCCGTGACGGTGAGCGTGCTGCTTCCCGAAAGAAGGGGAAGCGCGAACAAAAGCCCCGACAGATACTGAGACGAGACATTGCCGGGGAGCGTGAAGCTGCCTGCCAGCAATTTTCCGGAAACATGAAGCTCCGCGCCAGTTTGATGAATGTGCATGCCGTGTGCGATCAAGACCTCGTCAAACGGGTGCAGCGGCCGCTCGGGGAGCCGTCCTTCCATATGAAAGACTGCGTCAAGCCCCAGCGCGCCCACGACCGGAAGCAGGAACCGAAGTGTCGAGCCGCTTTCCTTACAATATAATTGACAGGCACCGTCCGGTCTCCCGTTTGCGAAAATGGGTGAGACGGAAATGGTTCCGCTTTCATGCGTGATTTTCGCACCCATGGCGTTCAGGCAGTCGATTGTGGCGAGGATATCATCGGAAAACGTATCGCACGAGACGCGAACGGAGGCGTGTCCCAGCGCGGCGCAGATGAGGAGCCGGTGCGCGTGCGATTTGGACGCGGGCGCGCGGAACTGGCCCGACAATGCGCCGGGGAAAACCACGCGGTTCATTCCGCGCCTCCGGCCGTGAGCCAGTCGAGTACGTCTGTGGTCGGAATCGGGACAAGCGTGCAGCGGCCGATCTTTTCGGGGACGATGAGCGTGACCGTGCTGCCCATCGTTTTTTTGTCGCTCTTTACGATATCTAAAAGCGCGCTTGCGGGGTAGGGAACCTCCGTCGGGAGGTGATATTTTTTGAGAAGCGCGATGAGCTTTTCAAGGACCTCTTCCTTGCAGTAGCCCTTTTTGCCAGCGGCGCGCGTCATCATGACCATGCCAATGGAGACCGCGCAGCCATGACTAATGGAAAAATTGCTTGCCGCTTCAACGGCGTGACCGAACGTGTGGCCAAGGTTCAGCATCTGCCGCGCGCCGGTGTCAAATTCATCTTTCTCGACCACGTCGCGCTTCATCGCGATGCAGAACTCCAGAATATGCTCGAGCTGCTCGCGCGGGGGCGTTTTGTCGAGGTCTTCAAAGAATGTGTGGCTTTTGAGCATCGCGGCCTTGATGACCTCGGCGCAGCCATCGTAAAAAATGGGGTCGGGGAGGGTAGACAGAACGTGCGGGTCGCAGAGGACCAGGGATGGCTGGCAGAACGCGCCAACCAGGTTTTTCCCCGCCGGAAGATCGACCGCCGTCTTTCCGCCGACAGAGGAATCGACCTGCGACAAAAGTGTCGTCGGAATCTGGACAAAGCGAATCCCGCGCAGATACGTCGCAGCCGCGAAGCCCGCCATGTCGCCGGTCACGCCGCCGCCCAGTGCGACGATAAGCCCTTTGCGGGAGATGTGCCGCGCGGCAAGGGCGTTCAGAATCTCGGCGTAGACCGAGAGGTTTTTCGACTGCTCGCCGTGCGGGAACGTAAAGCTTGTCACGTCAAAGCCTGCGTCCTGCATCGAGCACAGCACCGTCTCGCCATAGAGCGGCCACACGGTATCCTCGCTCACGATCAAAGCCTCGCCCGCGCCGCAGACCTTTTTGATCTCCTCGCCCGCACGGGTTAAAATCCCGCGTTCGATGAGAATGTCATAGCTTCGGGAGGCGGAAACATGGATGGTTTTCAATGGCCGTCGACCTCCTCCTTGCGCCGGCGTCCGTCATCGAGAAGCTGCGTGAGCGTAGGCAAATCCTGCTCCGCGAGCGCCTTGCGGTACGCATTCAGATTTTCGGACAAGATATCGAGCTCCCGCATCAGATAGTCGCGGTTCTCCAGAAACAGCTCCGCCCACATCTGCGGGTTCAGCCATGCCACACGCGTCATGTCCTTGTAGCTTCCGGCGGAAAAGCCCTTGTGGCTGCCGGCCGTGGGGCTCTTGATGTACGCGTTGGAGACGACGTGCGCCAACTGCGAGGTAAAGGCGATCATCTCGTCGTGCGCCTCGGCGGTCGTGACGGAAAATTTGCCGAAGCCAGCGGGCTGGAGCAAATCCTTTGCCCGCTGCAAGAGCTCAATGTCGTCAAAGACCGGGGGGACGAGCACCATGGGCGCGCCGTGATAGAGATTGCTTCTTGCGTATTTGAAGCCCGAGTTGTGCGTGCCTGCCATCGGGTGGCCGCCGAGATATGTAAAGCCATATTCCTTGGCCAGCGGGAAGAGCGCCTGACAAACGACGCGCTTCGTGCCGCAGCAGTCGATGACCATGGGCTTTGTTCCAATATAGGGCGCCATGTCGCGAATATAATTGACCGCAGCCTCCGGGTAGATGGCGACGAGGACAAGGTCACACGTGCCGATATTCTCCTTCGTTAAAGGCGCAGAGACGGCACCTTCTAACTGCGCAAACGATAACACGCTCTCGTCGCAGTCAAAGGCGAGAACCTCGTGTCCTGCTTCCTGATAAGCCTTTGCGAACGAGCCGCCAATTAAGCCTAAGCCTACGATTCCGACTCTCATTGCGCGATGGCCTCCCGTACCTTCATAACCTTGCCGGAGAGCTCGGCAAACTGCGCCGGGGTCAGCGACTGCGCGCCGTCGCACAGCGCGTGGATGGGATCGTTGTGCACCTCAACCATGATGCCGTCTGCGCTCGCGGCCGTTGCGGCAAGGGCCATCGGGGTGACGAGCCGGGCAAGACCGGTCGCGTGGCTGGGGTCGACGACGACAGGCAGATGCGAGAGCTCATGGAGCATCGGCACGGCGGAAAGGTCGAGCGTGTTTCTCGTGTAGGTCTCGTATGTGCGGATGCCGCGCTCGCAGAGGATGACCTGCTCGTTGCCGCTGGCCATGATGTACTCTGCGCTCATGAGAAGTTCCTTCATCGTAGCCGCAATGCCGCGCTTTAAAAGAATGGGTTTGTTTGTCTTGCCGAGCTCTTTGAGAAGATCGAAGTTCTGCATGTTGCGCGCGCCGACCTGAATGAGGTCAACGTCCTCAAAAAGATCGAGATGGCGCACGTCCATGATCTCTGTAACGATCGGAAGTCCGGTCTCCTTCTTCGCGATGGAAAGAAGCTTCAGTCCCTCGGCCTTGAGGCCCTGGAAATCGTACGGGGAGGTTCTGGGCTTGAACGCGCCGCCGCGCAGCAGCTTCGCGCCCGCCTTTTTGACGTCATTCGCAACCCCTACGATCTGCTCTTCGGACTCGACGGAGCACGGGCCCGCGATCATCGCGAAGTGGCCGCCGCCGATCTTCACGCCGCTCACGTCGACGACGGTATCGTCCGGATGGAACTTGCGGTTGCAGCACTTGAAGGGGTCGGATACACGGCGAACGGCGTCGACAATATCGAGGCTTGCAATCAGATCCATGTCGACAGACTTGGTGTCGCCGATCAGACCAAGGACGGTCTGATAATCGCCCTGCGAAATATGCACGCCAAGATTCTGGGCTTTGAACCAGCCAATCAGCTGGTCACGGCGGGCTTCACTTACATTCGGTTTCAAAATTACGATCATGGTCTTGCACCTCCAAAAAAATAAGGGCGGCACAGGGAATCTGTGCCGCCCGAAAAACCTTGGTTTTCTCGTTTTTTGCGCATCACAAATTGCCCTTACTATTGCAAATAGTAAAGTAAAAGTAATATGCGCCAAAAACGAACTGAGCCATGGTAGGTTCTCCTTATCTAAGATGGCCTTATTCTAGCGCTGCAATGTGTAAAAGTCAATGGCAAAATGTAACAAACAAAAGAAAATTACGAAATTTGCTTGACAAAGCTGTCTATTCATAGTAGACTATGTTTGTCCATAGATAATAGACAGGAGGGATTCACATGCCCGATGGAAAGCTTGGCGCGGTCGAGGCGCGGTTCGCGGACCTCGTGTGGGAAAACGCGCCCATCGCATCGAGAGAGCTGGCGCGGCTCTGCGAACAGGAGCTCGGCTGGAAACGCACGACAACCTATAATGTATTGCGCAAGCTCTGCGACCGGGGGCTCTTTCTAAACGATGGTGGGACCGTCCAGGTGAAAATGTCCCGCGAGAGCTTTTACTGCGCGCAGGGAGAGAATCTGGTTGACGAAGCATTCGGGGGCTCTCTTCCGGCGTTTTTCGCGGCGTTTACAAAGCGGCGCGCGCTCAGCCGGGAGGAAATTCAGGAGATTCAGCGCATGATTGACGAGGCGGAGGGATAGCATGGGAGCACTCTTTTTGAAAAGCATCGACAATCTGGATGTGGTATTTTCAGCGCTTCTGAACCGCTCGCTGGCGGCGGCGCTTTTGATTCTGACGGTGTGCTTGTACCGCGTGCTGCTTCCGAAAGCGCCCAAGTGGTCGCGGCTTCTTCTGTGGTCGCTGGCGGCTGTGCGGCTGGCGCTGCCGGTGTCTGTCAAAAGTGCGTGGAGTCTCGTTCCGAGCGAGACGGTTCTCGATTACAAAACGGCGCAGTACGCGGCAAAGCCGGAGCTCACGAGCGGCATCGCAAGTTTCAACAGCGCCGTCAATCCCGTCTTCGGCGAACACTTTGCGGCCAATCCGCAGGGAAGCGTCAACCCCCTGCAGGTCTGGATGCACATCGCGGGGATGATCTGGGCGGTTGGCGTGCTGGTGCTGCTGGTTCTGGCGCTGGTGAGCTTTTTGAAAGTCCGCCGCCGCGTCGGCGCGTCCATTGAGTGTTCGCCCGGCGTGCGGCTTTGCGACGGGATCGACACGCCGTTTTTGCTGGGGCTCTTCCGGCCGACGATCTATCTGCCGTCCGGCCTTCCAGAAGACGAGCGGGAATACGTTCTGGCGCACGAAATTGCCCACAAACGGCACGGCGACTGCTTGTGGAAGCTTCTTGGCTACGGGCTTCTCTGCGTCTATTGGTTCGATCCGCTTGTCTGGCTGGGGTACAGCCTGTTCTGCCGCGACCTGGAGCTTGCGTGCGACGAGCGGGTCGTGAAGGGCTACAGCTTATCGGAAAAAAAGCGCTACGCGAGTGTGCTGCTGTCGAACAGCGTTCCGCGCGGGGCCATCTCTGTCTGCCCGCTGGCCTTCGGAGAGGTCGGAGTCAAGGAGCGCGTGAAGCGGGTGCTCGACAAAAGGCCCACGAAGGTGCTCATCGCGCTGGCGCTTGTGCTCTGCCTCGTCATCGGCGCGTTCTTTGCCACGAGCCGGGAGCAGACGAATTATGATGCCGGCCTTTCCAGCGGCAGCTATGTGATGGCGCAGAGCGAGGACTTCCTGATCGCGCCGCCGCGCGTCACGTTCCGGATGTCGGGCAGCAGACAGGAGTTTACTTTTACGGACAGTCCATTGTCTTCCTATCTGATGACGGGGGAATTCACCATAAGAAACGGAGTTGTCACCTGTAAAAACGAAAAATATACGCTGGTCTTCAAAATCCGGGATAACGGCACAATCGTGCTGCAAATGCCGGGGCAGAGCGGGCTGCAAACCAATCTGGTGTTCATTCCGAACGGCGCAGAGTTTTACTATGAGGAGCCAAGGCGCGGAACACTGACATTCTGCAAAGAACCGGCAAGCGCCAATACCATGCGCGCAGATTTCCGCATCGATTTTGGAGCGGTGCTCGACCATGGTGAGGTATGGGCAGAATGCTGGCAGGACGGGGTGTGTACGCAGTCCGAGCCATTGATGCTCCAGAAGGCAGACGAGCAGCTGCATTTACTGATTCAGCGTCCGGACAGCAGCGGACAGGGCGCATCTTCCGTGCAGCTTTCCATGCAGGGGCAAGCGTCTGACGCGGTTCTTAGCAGATTTGAACTGCCCGGGATGATGCAGGGTTTCGGGTTCAAATCCTATGAGGACGGACAGGAGCTCTATACGTGGGACGGGGAAAGCTATGTGCTGGCGGCATTTGCGCCGGATTTTGGAGAAGGCGTTCGTCTGTATGACTGCATCGACCTGACTGCATTGCCGGATCTGTATCAGAATGCCAAGTGCATGATACTCGTCAAAGCGATGTTCAGCGCAGATGAATTTGCGCACTGAAGCTCAATAAGTCCTCCTTCGGGAGGGCTTTCTGCGTCCGGCGAAAAAATTTTTTCGATTCGTGCAACCAATGCACAGAGCTGTCGTCTTTTGAGGCAGAGGGACAATGAAAAAAGGAGGAATTTCTATGAAAGGCAAACAGCTTCTTGCGGCACTTCTCGCCTCAGCCTGCGTGCTTACGGCTTCTGGCTGCGCGGCAAAATCCGCTTCGGTGGAGAATCTGATGAAGGATACGAAGAAAGAGCAAACGGAATCGCTCTACGATACATCCGTTGTGCAGGATACAGCTACGGCGCTGACCGGCTTTGGCACGGCGCTTCTGCAAAACGCGATGGTGGAAGCGAACCCGCTTGTCTCCCCACTGAGCGTGGCGAGTGCGCTTTCCATGACGGCAAACGGCGCGTTGGGGGAGACAAAAACACAGATGGAGCAAGCGCTCGGCGCGGATACGGGCAGCTTAAACGCGTATTTTTCCGTGCTGCAAGCGTATTTAAAGGACAATCAGCAGATGAAGCTTGCCAATTCCATCTGGATGAAGGACACGGACACGCTTCATATAGAAGACGCATTCTTGCAGCAGAACGCAAACGTCTTTGGCGCAGGGATCTATTCAGCACCCTTTGACGACACGACCAAGACGGCCATCAACGACTGGGTGAAGGAAAACACGGATGGGATGATCCCGGAGATCATTGATAAAATTCCGACCGACACGGTGATGTATCTGGTGAACGCGCTGGCGTTTGATGCGAAGTGGGCGAGCGTGTTCCAATCCAGCGACGTGTGGGACGGAACATTCATCGCGCGGGACGGCAGAAAGCAGACCGGCGCATTTCTTCATGGCGAAGTCGGGCAGTATCTGCATGACGAGCACGCCGAGGGCTTCCTCAAGCCCTATGAGGGCGGCAAATATGCGTTCGCGGCGCTTTTGCCGGACGAAACTACCAGCATAGAGGATTATGTGAGCCGGTTGACAGGCGAGCAGCTTCATGCTATACTCACTTCTCCCGGGGATGAAACCGTGGAAATTGCCATGCCGAAGTTCAAATCGGAATTTTCTGCGGAACTTTCTGATTCACTCCAAGCACTCGGCATGACGGATGCGTTTGACGGCAAGAAAGCTGACTTTACCGCCCTCGGTACGTCGGATGAAGGCAACCTCTATATCTCGAACGTCTTCCATAAGACCTTCATCCAGGTCGACGAGGCGGGCACAAAGGCCGGCGCAGCCACAGCGGCCGATATGGCGACCGAGAGCGCGGCGGAATACCCACACAGCGTCTATCTCGAGCGGCCGTTTGTCTACATGATCGCCGATCTGGACACCGGGCTTCCCGTGTTCCTCGGTGTGCTGACAGAGTTACCGGAGGTGTGATGCAATGAAACAGAAACGATGGACAGCGATATTGCTTGCGGTTTCACTTGCTGCGGCTATGACAGGGTGCGCGCCGGGGGTAGAGAGCTGCCCTGCGGCAAACCAGACCCAGCCCGGCGCGGCGTATGAAACGCTTGCCGAAGCGACGTATCCCGAAATGGCAAAGTATCCGGATGAAACCGCGTATATGAAAAAGGACGGCTCATTTGACGATGATGGCTTTTCAAAGGTATACGACGCATGGTGGGCAGACAAGCGCGCCCGGCGGGATATCGATATAGACCGGGAGAATGTGCAGAGCTTCGTCCGGGCTTCGACCGGCGCGATGCTGGAAAGCGGAAACGGCGGCAACTTCGTCTATTCGCCGCTGAATGTCTACATGGCGCTTTCCATGCTGGCCGAGTGTACGGGCGGCGATTCCCGGACGCAGATATTAAGCCTTCTCAGGGAGAATCGTCTTGAGGACGTGCGCGCGCAGGCCAAGGCGCTTTGGAACGCAAATTACTGCGCAGATGGCGCGGTGACGAGCGTGCTGGCAAGCTCTGTGTGGCTGGATGATGGCGTAGGCTATGTGCAAAAAACGCTGGACACGCTCGCGCAGGACTATTATGCCTCGTCGTTTTCCGGTGAGATGGGAAGCGACAGCTATAACAAGGCGCTGCAAAGCTGGCTCAACGAGCAGACCGGAGGACTCCTTCAGGAGCAGGCGAGCGGGCTGGAGTTTACGCCCGAGACGGTGATGGCCCTGGCCACCACGATCTACTACCGCGCAAAATGGTCGCAGGAATTTTCCAAGAGCCAGACGAGCGAGGATACCTTCCACGCGGATTCCGGCGATATCACCTGCGAGTTCATGCACCGCTCCGGTACGGGAACCTACTACTGGGGCGAGAAGTTCGGCGCAGTGAACCTGCCGCTGCGGGAGAGCGGCTGTATGAAGCTGCTGCTGCCGGACGAGGGCGTAACACCGGAAGCGCTTTTGCAGAACGAGGAAGCGATGAACTTTTTGCTTGGCGGCGGCGAATGGGAAAACAGCAAGTTTTTGATCGTCAATCTGTCCGTCCCGAAGTTTGACGTTTCGTCTGACCTGAACTTAAACAAAAGCCTGCAAGCACTCGGCGTGACGGATGTGTTTGACAGCGACGCGGCGGACTTTTCTCCGGTGATCGAGAACGCTGACGGCGTATTCCTTTCCAAAGCCGAGCATGCTGCGCGCGTGGCGATCGACGAGGAGGGCGTGACGGCGGCAGCCTACACGGTCATGATGGAGGCGGGCGCTGCCATGCCGCCCGATGAAAAGATCGACTTCACGCTCGACCGGCCGTTCGTCTTTGCCATCACGTCGCAGGATGGCCTGCCGCTTTTCATCGGCGTTGTCAATACGCCGAACTGAGCAAAGAAATCCGAAACGGAGAAAGAAAGTAAATTATTTTTAGAAATCCAAAGGAGAAACCAACCATGAAAAAGATGATCGCAATGATCCTCGCGCTCGCCTGCGTATTTAGCTTTGCGGCCTGCGCAAGCAAGAAGACAGATGACACCATCGGCGCAGAGAGTCCTTCGACCTCCGAGCAGCAGACCCAGACGCCTTCCGAAGACGCGGCAGCAGAGGAGCAGCCCTCTGACGACGCAGTTGCGACCATGCCCGACGACATGATCGACGATGAATTTGGCGTGGACGGCTCTGCGGCGCAGGAACCGGAAGGCGGAGAAAGTGCGGCAGAAGGCGGCACGGAAAAGAAAGAAAGCAAGCAGGCGGCGCTCGAGCTTCTCAACAAGGTCTGGGCGAGCTACACGGACGATGAAAAGTTCCCGGCGGCCGGCGGTGACTATGACAACAGCGTGGACGATGCGGCGGGCGCAGTGAACATTGCGAACGCGGAAAACCTTTCGTACCTGTTTACCTTCCCGGCATCCGACGCTGTAAAGCTCGATGGCGCGGCGTCCCTGATGCACATGATGAACGGCAATACATTCACCTGCGGCGCGTTCCATGCGGCCAATGCGGAGGACGTTTCTTCCATCGTGGAGGATATTCACGCGGAGATTTCGGGCAAGCACTGGATGTGCGGCTTCCCGGATAAAATGCTCATCGCGACGAGCGGCAATCTGATCGTGTCGGTCTACGGCGATGAGGAGCTGGTCAACACCTTCCGCGACAAGCTGCTCGCGGTCGATAGCAGTTTCACGGCGGCCTACGACGAAGCCATCGACGCGTAAATCCATATCATCCGACAGGAGGCTCTATGCTTTTTTCCAGTATCCCGTTTTTGTATTACTTTTTGCCGCTGGTGCTGGCAGTCTATTTTCTCGTGCCGCGCGGGGCAAAAAATGCGGTGCTGTTTGCATCGAGCCTCCTGTTTTACGCTTGGGGCGAGCCAAGGTTCTGCCTGTTTATGCTGCTGAGCATCTTGCAGGGCTATGTGTTCGGGCGGCTGATCGAAAAGAATGCTGAGAATCGGAAGTGGTCAAAGATATTTTTGACCGCTTCTGTTCTGCTCAGCCTCGGGCTTCTCGGCTACTGCAAATACGCGGACTTTTTTATTTCGAGCGTAAACGCCGTGACGGGATCGTCCCTGAAATTGCTGCACGTCGCGCTTCCCATCGGCATCAGCTTTTATACGTTCCAGATCCTGAGTTACGTTGTAGATGTGTACCGAAGGGACGTTCCCGCGCAGAAAAGCTTTTTAAAGCTCGGAACGTATATCGCGATGTTCCCGCAGCTCATTGCGGGTCCCATCGTGCGCTACGCGGAGATCGCGCCGCAGCTGGACGAGCGGGAGACGACGTTCGAGGATATCGCGGCGGGCGCGGGCCGGTTCGTGATCGGACTATCGAAAAAGGTTCTGCTGGCGAACGTCCTGTATGGGCTCATCACGGCGTTTCAGGAGAGTAAGGATTTATCCGTGCTCTATTACTGGCTCTACGCCGTGAGCTTCACCTTGCAGCTCTATTTTGACTTCTCGGGCTACAGTGATATGGCCATCGGTCTGGGGCGGATTTTCGGCTTCCATTTCTCCGAGAACTTCGACTATCCGTATATCTCCGGCTCTATCACGGAGTTCTGGCGGCGCTGGCACAAGAGCCTCGGATCGTGGTTCCGGGACTATGTCTATATTCCGCTGGGCGGAAATCAGGTAAGTAAATCGAAGTGGCTGCGAAACATTTTTATTGTCTGGATGCTCACGGGACTCTGGCACGGGGCGAGCTGGAACTTCGTTTTATGGGGGCTCGGGTTCGCCGTGCTTCTCGTGGCGGAGAAGCTCCTGTATAAAGAGCGGTTGGAAAAAACGCATGTGCTCAAGCATGTGTATGTGCTGCTTTTTGTGACGCTGAGCTTTGTACTCTTTAACGCAAGCTCCGTGAAAGAGGCTGCTTCGCAGATCGGCGCAATGTTCGGCGCGGACGGACTTCCGCTTGTGAGCGCAGAAAGCCTGTATTACGCGAAAAGCTACGCTGTGACATTTTTGATCGCAGCCATTGGTGCGACGCCGCTCTGTAAGAACGTCGTTTCCAAGCTTGCGGAATCAGCGCGCGGCGCACAGGTGCTTGCCATATTACAGCCGGTCTGGCTCGTTTTGCTGCTTGCGGCGTGTACGGCGTTTCTGGTGGACGGGTCGTTCAATCCGTTCTTGTATTTCAGATTCTAGGAGGCGGGATGATGCGAAAAAAACAATCGATGCTGACTGTCCTGCTTCTGGGCGTGTTTCTCTTTGGCTTTGCCGTTTGGAGCATGTTAAAGCCTGCGGACGCGCAGTCGCAGTCGGAGCGGCGAAACCTCGCGCAGCTTCCGGCGTTCTCGCTTTCTTCGTTTGCAGACGGCAAATGGACGAGTGCGTTTGAAAGCTGCACGCTCGACCAGTTCCCGCTGCGCGAGCAGTTCCGGACACTCAAGAGCCTTGTCTCGCTCGGCGTGTTCCGGCAGAAGGACAACCACGGTGTATATTTTGCCGATGGGGTGGTCGCGAAGCTCGAGTACCCGATGAACGAGGAATCGTTAGCGCACGCGCAGGAGCGGTTTGGTTTTGTCTATGACAGGTATCTCAAGGGTACGAACGTCAAGACATACCTGTCGGTCATTCCGGACAAAAACTATTTTCTGGCATCACAGAACGGCTATCCGGCGCTCGATTACGACGCATTCTTCGCCTCGATGCAAACCGCTCTCCCGTGGGCGAGCTGGATTGACCTGACCGGCAGCCTCACGATTGACGATTACTACAAAACCGATCTTCACTGGCGGCAGGAGACGCTTCTTCCGGCAGCGAAGACGATTGCCGACGCAATGGGCGCGGCCATCTCGGACAGCTTTACCGAGCACGAGCTGGACCGCGACTATTATGGGCTCTACTATGGCTATGCGGCGCTTCCGGTAAAGCCCGAGAAAATTTCGTATCTGACGAATAATGCCATCGAAAACGCCGTGGTGACGAACTTTGAAACAAATCAGAAGACGGCGGTCTACGACATGGAAAAGGCGACGGGGAAGGACCCCTACGAAATGTTCCTCTCCGGCTCGGTGTCGCTGCTTACGATCGAGAACCCAAGCGCAAAAACAGACAAGGAACTCGTCATTTTCAGAGATTCCTTTGCCAGCAGCCTCGCGCCGCTTCTGATCGACGGGTACACGAAGATCACACTCGTTGATATCCGGTACCTGCCGAGCGCGCGGCTGGGAAGCTTTGTGACATTCGACAAGCAGGACGTGCTGTTTTTATACAGTGTGCCCGTGCTCAACAACAGCGAGACCATCAAATAAAGAACGAAGCGGGAGACAAGCCAAAGCTTGTCTCCCGCTTTTTGCCGGAATTCAGAAAAATTAAGAAATTTCAGGAAAATTCTGTGTTATACTGAAAAAAACGCGAAAGGGGAGATCGGAATGAAACGAGCGATTGCCGGTTTATTGGCAGGACTTCTGGTTTTGTCGCTAGCCGCGTGCCATGAACGGGAGGTTCAGACGCAGCAGACGCCCGAGACCATGCAGGAGGAAGCGCCCGCGCCGGAAGCAAAACCGGAAGAGAAAATGCCCGCCGCGCCGGAAACCGAGCCGGGACAGGAAGCGCCTGCCGTTGGGCTTTCGGAGATTTTTTCCTCGGAGATGGGTGTGGCTTCGGCGGCGGAGCTGGACGAGGAAACGCGGGCATATTTCTTTGACTTTGCCGAGCGGTGGCGGCTGGACCTCCTGCCGGTGCCGACGGACGGCGTCTGGCCGGAGAAGACGAACGCGTATCTTGAGTGGCTGGAGGTGACGACACCTTGGGAGGAGCGAACCGGGCGCATACCGGTGCGGGAGGCGATGGAGCGCGTGATGGCGGAGTTTTATGGTGTGCCGACGCTTTCCAATGACGGCGCGTGGGAGATCAAAGATGGCGCCTACGTGAGCCCGTTTATGGATGAAAGAGAGTATCAAGTGCAGCTGCCGGAGCTGATTTCGTGGCAGACGGGCGCGCTGGGGACATATTACACGCTGAAGCTGGCCCCGGGCAATTGGGACGAAGGGTATCGGGAGCTTCGGGAGCGCTATGTGCAGGACGCGGAAATTCTGGAGGAGTCTGCGGGGCGCGTCTATGTAAGCTTTTTGCTCAATGATGACGGTGCGCCGGTCTTTACGAACAAGGTGCGCGCAGCAGATGGGGAAGCGCCCGATTACGTGGTTGCGCCGGAATTTGCGCCGGGGCTTTCCCAGCTGGGGCAGGATGCGGCGTGGTTCCGGGCGCGGGAGGCGGCGCAGGAGTGGCCGGTTCTTGCGTGGAACGGCACATCCATCTATGATCTGCAACTGGACGAGCTGAAAACGGTCTACGGAGAGCCGGAACGAATCTCGCATGAGCCGTTTCTTCAGGAGGAATATTACGATGTGGTCGAGTTCCCGGACAGCTCGCAGGCGGGCGGCATTTGCTTCGTGGACACGAGCGTTACAAAACCGAACGCCGCGTATCTTCGCTTGTATGATGGCACGGACGCTTGCGGCGTGACGGCGGGGGAGGACTACCGGGAGGCCGCCAACCGATTTCCGCGCGCAGGGCTCCCTGCTATCTATCGCGTAGACGAGCACACGGCGCTGCTGCTTCTTGGCGGCGAGGTGCGTTACATGGGGAAATACAGCCTCATCGAGTACACGGACGGCGAACCGACCACACTCATGATCTGCGACGAGACGGCGATGCGCTTCCAAATCGAAGACAGCAAAATCTCCGCCGTCAGCTATCACGCACCGGAGGAGGCCAAGCAATTGCCTCTTACGAGATGTCCATAATCAATGCGTAGGGGGCGATGCCCACATCGCCCCAAGGGAAGCGGCGAATTCGCATTGGATTTCCGTAAAATCGGCGTAATCTGCCGGGTCGATGTGGGCATCGCCCCCTACGCGTTTAGCGGAAGCTGAACGAAATACCGGGGCGGAATACAAGAATCTGGACAAAAAGCGCACCGCACAGAGAGCATTGTGCGGTGCGCGGGGCGTTTTATGTGGAATCAATCCTTGATCTCGCGGATGGAGATGAAGCGCAGCTCGTTGAGGGGCTTTCCGAGCTTGTCGGCGACGATGGCCATGAGCATGGCGGCCGTCCGGTCGGGAACATCGTGGAGCTTCACTTCGCCGGCAGAGCCAGGGGCGAACGCCTTCACAGCAGGCGCTGCAGGAGCGGCGGGCGCGGGAGCAGGAGCGGCGGCTTTTGCAGCGGCCTCTTTATTCTGCATGATTTTGCCGGAGGCCTTGGTGACGAGCATCAGCAAAATGAGGCCGAAAAAGACGACGGCCATACCGAGCACGACGATCAAGGCTGCCGTTCCGATCGGAACATTTACCATTGCTTGGTTAATCAGAAACATCTTGTTTTTCTCCTTCTTCCAAAACCGCGTCGCGGCCGATTTCGGGAGTCATTATACCGTGAAAGTACGTTAAAGCGGCGTTAAAGAAGAAGGCAATTCTGAAAGGATTCGTTAACGGCTGAGCGCGCCGGGAATCGGCGCAATGAGGCGAAAATGACAGCGCTCGGTTTGCAGCAGACCGTCTTTTTGAAGGCGCGAAAGCTCCGCGGACATGGCCGAGCGCTCGATGCACAGATAGTCTGCCAGCTGCTGGCGATCGAAAGGAATGTCAAATTCCAACGAGCTCTGACGGAGCGACTCGGACGAGAGATAGGACAGGAGTTTTTCCCGCGTGCGGCGCTTGCTCATGTGGGTGATCTTATCGTTCAGCTGCAAATTTTTCTTTGCCAGGACAGACACAAGATTCCGGATGAGCAGCGCGTGCTGCGGGCAGGTCTCCGAGCAGACGGTGAGGATCCGCTGGATACTCAGGAACAGGACCTTTACGGGCGCGTTTGCAACGATGCTGACGTTCAGCACCGCACCCGGCGTTGCGGCAAAGGGCTCTGCAAATGTGCCGGGCGGCTGGATCTTTCCCATGATGTTCCGCTCGCCCCATAAATCTTCCTGTATGGCAAGGGCAGAGCCGGAAAGAAGAAGTCCCATTGCCTGCGTCGGGCTTCCGGCGGGAAGAATGTACTCGCCCGCGCCGAACTCGCGCTCTGCCGCGCCCACGCAGTGCAGAACAGACAGAATTTCCCCGGGCGCCATTGCGGCGAACAGGGGCGATTTTTGCAGCAGCGGCAAATATTTTTCCATCACACAGCCTCCAATGTTGGAAATCAAACAGAACCTCTTGCGCCATTGTACTATAATACGATCAGAAAGACAAGCACAGAAAGGGGAGTGCACTATGCTGTATTCCGGATGCCAGAGCAAATCAAAGGAGATTTCCATTACGGAGAAAATCTGCCCGCAGTGTGGAAATACCGTCGAGCTTTTTTCGACCGACACCGAAGTAACCTGCGATAAGTGCGGCTTTGTGATCTACAACGATATGCTCAGCTGCGTGCAGTGGTGCAAATATGCCAGAAAATGCGTCGGCGACCAGATGTATGAGCAGATGATGGAAATCGCGAAGCACAACAAGGAAAAGGCCGCAAAGGAGCGTGCGGAAAAGGCTGCGGCAAAGGCAGAATAAAGGGATCCCCGGGAGGCAGGTGCTTCCCGGGAGCTGTTTTACTGATAAGCCTCGCACTGCGCAAGCATGTTCTGGAGGAAAATGCCGTAGCCCTGCTCGGGGCGGTTGACAAGCACGTGCGTGACGGCTCCGATGAGCTTACCGTCCTGCAAGATCGGGCTTCCGGACATGCCCTGGACAATGCCGCCGGTGATGGAAAGAAGCCGTTCGTCGGTGACGGTGAGAAGGAGGTTCCGCCCGTTTTCCGCCTGCGGATAAAGCTTATCGATGCGCACACAATATTCCCGGGTTTCTTTGCCGTCGACGTTTGCGAGAATGACCGCCGCGCCCGTATGGATCTGCGATGCGTCCGCAACCGGAACACTCTCGCTCTGCGGCAGAGCGGTGAGTTTGCCGAAAATGCCGTGCGGCTCGTTCTGCGAGACGGAGCCAAGCGGGTCTGCAACGTCAAAGCTCCCATGGAGCTCGCCCGGCGTGCCGCGCACGCCCTTTTTCACGTCTGTGACCGTCGACGGGACGAGCACGCCGCCGGAGATGGCAAGCGGCTGCGCGGAGGTAAGGCCTGCCACGCCATGACCCAGCGCGCCATACACGCCGGTCTCCGGGTCAAAGAATGTGATCGTTCCGATGCCGGAAATGTTGTCGCGGACGGAAATGCCGAGGCGGTAGCCGGCTCCTGTTTTTTCGGGGGTCAGATAAAATTCCGCCTGCTTTTCGCCCCGGCGGACGCTGAGGCAGACGCTTTTGCCGCTCGATAAGCGAAGCGATGCGTCCTGAACGGAGGAAACGCGCGCACCGTCAATTTTTAAAATGGTATCACCCGCGCGAAGCCCGGCCCTTTGTGCAGGAGCCTGCTCATCAAGCGCGGTAATGAGAAGCCCTCCGGTATAGAGCTTGATGCCCGCCGTATGGCCACAGGGAACGAGCCGGTCCGGCATGGCGGCAAGTGCCTGCACGCAGAGCGCGGCCGCCAGAAAAAGCGCCGTGATCGTCCGGCGCAGCGTCAAAGTCATGTGTTTCATCCCGCAAATCCTCTCTCCAATCGCTGATCTCAAAGCTTAATATGGCGCGCGGCGGGAGATTCCACGCGCGAAACCGGCTAGTAAAAACAAGGCGGATTTCCTTGTCAAAAGCTGAGACGAGACGGCCTTTTTCATGCGGGGCGGCGCGTTTCGCGGGGACGGGAAATGGGCGTCGCGGAAAAATTTGCGGGTTTTGCTGCTTTTTGAAAAATAATGCTTGACAAATGGACAAAGCTCTGTATAATAATACTTGCGTTTCGGCGCTGCGGCAATTTAGGGGATTTGTGTAACGGTAGCACACCGGACTCTGACTCCGTTTGCGGGGGTTCGAATCCCTCATCCCCTGCCAAGAAGAGCTTTGAGATTTGTCTCAAGGCTCTTTCTTTTTTGAATCTCAAGTACGTGAGGATGGAGAATACCATGGAAATCAGAACAGCGGAGCTTTCCGATCTGGATGCGGTTGCGCAGGTCGAGGCGGAATGCTTCCCGGCGGCGGAGGCCGCAACAAAGAAGGCGCTGGAGGCGCGGCTGCAATCGTATAACAATCACTTCTGGCTGCTGCTGGACGAGGGGAAGCTCGTTTCCTTTGTCGACGGCATGGTGACCGATCAGAAGGATTTGACGGACGATCTGTATGAAAACGCGCAGGCGCATGATGAAAACGGTGCGTGGCAGATGATTTTTGGCGTCAATACAATTCCGGCGTACCGAAAGCGCGGCTGCGCGGGGATGCTTTTAAAGCGTTCCATTGACGACGCGAGGAAGCAGGGAAGACGTGGCCTCGTTCTGACCTGCAAGGAACGGCTCGTGCCGTACTACGCGAAATTTGGATTTGTCAATGAAGGTGTCTCTAGCTCGACGCATGGCGGCGTGACGTGGCACCAGATGCGGCTGACGTTCTGAATACAAATAAAATGCCCCGGATGCGAAAAATTCACGCATCCGGGGTACGTTTTGCTTCGATTTGTTACGACTGCATGGAAAATTACGCCATGTCAAGAAAAATAATAAAAAAAGCTGCACAAAAATGCAGCAAAAGAATTGACGGATGGAACAAATTGTGGTACCATGTAAGTCCATAATGCCTGAGTGCGGCAACGCGCCGCTTCCACCTTTATCTGGATTTATTATAGCACCGGTTGAGGCGGAACGCAAGCAGTGTGGCGGAAGAAACGAACAACTCTTCCGGGCGTATCGTTAAAAACACAGAACCAAAAGAAAGGCTGTGAGGTAATAGAATGGCGAAGATTCAAGACGTTATGCTTGGCAAGACGATGCGAAAGAGTTTTGCAAAGCACGACAAGATCCTGGCAATTCCCAACATGCTCAAAATTCAGAAGGACTCCTACAACTGGTTCCTCGATGAGGGACTGCGCGAGGTCTTCCGCGATGTCGACACCATCACCGACTACACGGGCAATCTCGAGCTGAGCTTCCTGGACTACAGCATGAACGAGCCCCCAAAGTACACGGTCGAAGAATGTAAGGAACGCGATGCAACGTTCGCAAAGCCCATTAAGGTTCGCGTGCGGCTCCACAACAAGGAGACGGACGAGATCAAGGAGCAGGAGATCTTCATGGGCGACTTCCCGCTCATGACGAACGGCGGCACGTTTGTCATCAACGGCGCAGAGCGCGTCATCGTCTCCCAGATCGTCCGCAGCCCCGGCATGTACTACGGCGACGAGGTGGACAAGGCCGATCAGCACATCTACTCCGCGACGGTTATCCCGTACCGCGGCGCGTGGCTGGAGTATGAGACGGATCTCAACAACGTCTTCTATGTCCGTATCGATAAGAACCGTAAAATCCCCATCACCTGCTTAATTCGCGCCCTCGGCGTTTCCACCGACGCGCAGATCAAGGAGGTCTTCGGCGAAGATCCCCTCCTGAACGCAACGCTCGAAAAGGACACCTGCCGCACGCGCGAGGAGTCTCTGCTTGAGATTTACCGCAAGCTCCGTCCGGGCGAGCCGCCCACAGTCGAAAGCGCCGAGAGCTATCTGGACGCGCTGTTCTTCGACGCGCGGCGCTATGACGTTTCCAAGGTTGGCCGCTATAAGTTCAATAAGAAGATGGACATCTGGAGCCGCCTTTCGGGCCAGACGCTTGCCAAGCCTGTGACCGACCCCATGACGGGCGAAATTATCGCCATGCCGGACGAGGTTATCTCGAGAGACAAGGCACATGAGATTTCCGACCGCGGCGTCAATGAAGCGATCATCAGCGTCGACGGAAGAGAGGTCAAGGTTTTCTCCAACGGCATGGTCGACATGGCCAAGTTTGTGGATTTCGACCCCAAGCAGTACGGCATCAAGGAAAAGGTCTGCTTCTCCGTTCTGCGCGAGATGCTCCAGACCGTCCCGGCGGACGGCTGGGAGGAGGCCATCAACGAGCGCCGCGAGGACCTTATCCCGAAGCACATCACAAAAGACGACATCCTCGCCTCTATCAATTACCTTTGCACCATGGTGCAGGGCGCGGGCACGAAGGACGACATTGACCATCTGGGCAACCGCCGCCTTCGCTGCGTGGGCGAGCTGCTGCAGAACCAGTTCCGCGTCGGCTTTACGCGCCTCGAGCGCGTGATTCGCGAGCGCATGACCATTCAGGACCTCGACGTGGTCACGCCGCAGAGCTTAATTAACATTCGCCCCGTGACTGCGGTCATCAAGGAGTTCTTCGGCTCCTCGCCGCTGTCGCAGTTCATGGACCAGAACAACCCGCTGGCAGAGCTGACGCACAAGCGCCGTCTGTCCGCGCTTGGCCCCGGCGGCCTGTCGAGAGAGCGCGCATCGTTCGATGTCCGTGATATTCACTACACGCACTACGGCCGTATGTGCCCGATCGAGACCCCTGAAGGCCCGAACATCGGCCTGATCAACTACCTTGCGTCCTACGCGAAGATCAACGAGTACGGCTTCATCGAAGCCCCGTTCCGTAAGGTCGACAAAGCCACCGGCAAGGTCACGAACGAGGTCGAGTACATGACGGCGGACGTGGAGGACGATTACTACGTCGCGCAGGCCGCAGAGCCGCTGGACGAGGAAGGCAAGTTTGTCAATGCCCGTGTCACCTGCCGTCACAGAGATGAGATCATCTCTGTCGAGCGCGAGCTCATCGACTATGTCGACGTCGCCCCGAACATGATGACCTCCATCGCGACCGCGTTCATCCCGTTCCTTGAGAACGACGACGCAAACCGCGCGCTGATGGGCGCGAACATGCAGCGTCAGGCCGTGCCGCTGATGGTCACGGAAGCGCCGATCGTCGCAACCGGCATCGAGCACAAGTGCGCGGTCGACTCCGAGGTCTGCATCACGGCCAAGGGCTCCGGCGTTGTGACAAGAGTCTCTGCTGACAGCCTGTCTGTCCGCTATGACGATGGCAACGTCGCAGACTACACGCTTACAAAGTTTGCCCGCTCCAATCAGGGCACCTGCATCAACCAGCGCCCGATCGTTGCGGCCGGCGAACGTGTGGAAGCCGGTCAGGTCATTGCAGACGGCCCCGCTTGCTCGCAGGGCGAGATCGCGCTCGGCAAGAACGTGCTCATCGGCTTCATGACGTGGGAAGGCTACAACTACGAGGATGCGATTTTGCTGAATGAACGCCTCGTGCGCGAGGACGTGTTCACCTCCATCCACATTGAAGAATACGAAACCGAGTCCCGGGACACCAAGCTCGGACCGGAGGAAATTACAAGAGACATTCCGAACGTCGGCGAGGACACCCTCAAGGACCTCGACGAAAACGGCATCATCCGCATCGGCGCGGAGGTCACCTCGGGCGACTATCTGGTCGGCAAGGTCACGCCGAAGGGCGAAACAGAGCTCACCGCAGAAGAGCGGCTGCTTCGCGCCATCTTCGGCGAGAAGGCAAGAGAAGTCCGCGACTCTTCTCTGAAGGTCCCGCACGGCGAGGCCGGCATCATTGTCGACGTGAAGGTCTTCACGAGAGAAAACGGCGACGAACTCGCTCCCGGCGTCAACAAGGTCGTCCGCGTTTACATCGCGCAGAAGCGGAAAATTTCCGTTGGCGATAAGATGGCGGGCCGTCACGGCAACAAGGGTGTTGTCTCCCGCATTCTGCCGCAGGAGGATATGCCGTTCCTGCCGGATGGTACGCCGCTGGATATCGTTCTGAACCCGCTGGGCGTGCCGTCCCGTATGAACATCGGACAGGTTCTGGAGGTCCACCTCGGCTACGCCGCGCATGCGCTCGGCTGGAAGGTTGCAACTCCGATCTTCGATGGCGCGAACGAACGCGAGATCCGCGAACTTCTCAAGCAGGCAGGCGTCGCGGAAGACGGCAAGACCGTTCTCTATGACGGCCGTACCGGCGAGGCCTTTGACCAGCGTGTCACCGTCGGCTATCCGTACTACCTCAAGCTCCACCATCTGGTTGACGATAAGATCCACGCCCGTTCGACCGGCCCCTATTCCCTCGTCACCCAGCAGCCGCTCGGCGGCAAGGCGCAGTTCGGCGGCCAGCGCTTCGGCGAAATGGAAGTCTGGGCGCTGGAGGCTTACGGCGCTGCGTACACACTGCAGGAGATCCTGACCGTCAAGTCTGACGACGTGACCGGCCGTGTGAAGACCTACGAAGCAATTGTCAAGGGCCACAACGTGCCCAAGCCCGGCGTTCCGGAATCGTTCAAGGTTCTGGTCAAGGAGCTCCAGTCGCTTTGCCTCGACATTAAGGTGCTCGATGAAAACGGCGATGAAATCGAACTCAAGGACGATGATGACGAAGATACCAGCTTCGGCCGCGTGACCCTCAGCGACGAGGATCTGAGCCTCTACGATGAGAACACCGTCGGCAACGACGTTTCGAGTGACGAGGCTGCGGACAACGGCTACGAGATTCAGGACGAGGATGACGTGTTCGGTCTGCTGAACGATCTCGGCGGCGACACGGACACGCAGGATGAAGAGTAAGGAGGCGGCAATACAATGAGCTATGCAACATTTGACGCAATCAAAATCGGTATTGCTTCCCCGGATAAGATCCGTGAGTGGTCTTACGGCGAGGTAAAAAAGCCGGAAACCATCAACTACCGCACACTCAAGCCCGAGCGCGACGGCCTGTTCTGCGAAAGAATCTTTGGCCCGACAAAGGACTGGGAGTGCCACTGCGGCAAGTATAAGAAGATTCGCTACAAGGGCAAAATCTGCGACCGCTGCGGCGTCGAAGTCACGCGCGCAAAGGTCCGCCGCGAGCGCATGGGCCACATTGAGCTCGCTGCCCCGTGCAGCCACATCTGGTATTTCAAGGGCATTCCTTCGAGAATGGGTCTGCTTCTTGATATCAGCCCCCGCATTCTCGAGAAGGTTCTCTATTTTGCCAGCTACATCGTCACCGACCCCGGCGACTGCCCGCTGTCGAAGAATCAGATCCTCTCGGAAAAAGAATACCGCGACATGCGCGAAAAGTATGAGGACGACTTCAAGGCCGGTATGGGCGCAGAGGCCATCAAGGAGCTTCTGCAGGAGATCGATCTTGAATCGCTCTCGAGCCAGCTGCGCGCCGAATTGAAGGACGCGTCGGGGCAGAAGAAGCTTCGCATCATCAAGCGCCTCGAGGTGGTCGAGTCGTTCCGCAAGTCCAATAACGATCCCACATGGATGATCATGGACGTGCTGCCCGTCATCCCTCCCGAGCTTCGCCCGATGGTGCAGCTGGACGGCGGCCGGTTCGCGACCTCTGACCTGAACGATCTGTATCGCCGCGTTATTAACCGCAACAACCGCTTAAAGCGCCTGATTCAGCTCTCTGCGCCGGATATCATCATCCGCAACGAAAAGCGCATGCTGCAGGAAGCGGTCGACGCGCTGATCGACAATGGCCGCCGCGGCAGAGCCGTCACGGGCGCAAATAACCGCGCGCTCAAGTCCCTTTCCGACATGCTCAAGGGCAAGCAGGGCCGTTTCCGTCAGAACCTGCTCGGCAAACGTGTTGACTATTCCGGCCGTTCGGTTATCGTCGTCGGCCCGGAACTCAAGCTTTATCAGTGCGGCGTGCCGAAGGAAATGGCCATCGAGCTGTTCCGCCCGTTCGTGATGAAAAAGCTCGTCGAGGACGGCCTGGCCAACAACATCAAGTCCGCCAAGAAGATGATCGACAAGGGCAAGGACGAGGTCTGGGATGCGCTCGAAGACATCATCAAGGACCGCCCCGTCATGCTCAACCGCGCGCCGACGCTGCACCGCCTCGGCATTCAGGCCTTTGAGCCTGTGCTGGTCGAAGGCCGCGCGCTGAAGCTGCATCCGCTTTGCTGCACCGCCTTCAACGCCGACTTTGACGGCGACCAGATGGCAATTCACGTGCCGCTGTCGGCAGAGGCGCAGGCGGAAGCACGTATGCTGATGCTCTCGGCCAACAACCTCCTGCGCCCGCAGGACGGCAAGCCTGTCACGGTTCCGACGCAGGATATGATCCTCGGCACGTATTACCTGACCTATCAGCGCTACGACATCGACGCGTTTGAGACGCTGCATGAGATTTTCCCGCTGCTCGATTGCGGCAAGCTCAAGCCCGAAAAGCCCATCTGGGTGAAGAACATCTGGGACGACGCAGAAGCGGCAGACTATCAGATGTACCTTCGCACGAAGGGCGAGCTGCTGCAAAACGAGACGGACCGTCCCGAGACGATCCCGGGCTCTTACCAGACGCTCGAGCAGGCCGTGCAGGCGCTCGACAAGGGCGAAATTGCGGCGGACGACGTGATCTATATCTGGAACGTCTGGGACAAGGCGGCCGATATTAAAGAAGAGAATCACATCTTTGTCCGCACCGTCGGCGCTTACGCCGAAGAAGCGTATAACAACGGCGGCGCCAAGCCGAAGGAATACTTCCACATGTTCCACTCTGAGGATGAGGCCATGATGGCCTATTCCGACGGGCTCATCGACATGCACGACCCGATCAAGGTCTGGAAGGAGCTTGAGATCGACGGCCAGAAGCAGCACCGCATCATTGACGCGACGGTGGGCCGCCTCATTATCAACGACGCAATTCCGCAGAACCTCGGCTTTAAAAAGCGCGAGACGGCGGACGATATGTTCCCGCTTGAAATTGACTTTGTCGTCGGCAAGAAGCAGCTCGGCAAGATCATCGACAATTGTATCCGCATCAACGGCTTCACCCTGTCGACCGAAATGCTCGACAAGGTCAAAGCGCTCGGCTACAAGTACTCCACGAGAGCTTCCATCACGGTCTCTATCGCCGATATGGAAATCCCGGAGAAGAAATACGAGCTCATCCACGAGGCGGAAAAAGAGGTCGTCAAGATCGACCGCCAGTTCAAGCGCGGCTTTATCACGAACGACGAACGCTATCGCCTGACCGTCCAGCAGTGGGAGAAGTCCATCAAGGACGTGACGGACGCGCTTCAGTCGAACCTGAAGCGGTTCAACCCGATCTTCATGATGGCCGATTCCGGCGCGCGAGGCAGTATGAACCAGATCCGTCAGCTGGCCGGTATGCGCGGCCTGATGGCAGATACGAACGGCCGCACGATCGAAATTCCGATTAAGGCAAACTTCCGTGAAGGCCTTTCCGCTCTCGAGTACTTCATTTCCTCCCGAGGCGCTCGAAAGGGCATGACCGATACCGCGCTTCGCACGGCGGACTCCGGCTACCTGACCCGACGCATGGTCGACGTGTGCCAGGATGTCATCATCCGCGAATTTGACTGCGGCTCGACAAACGGCAGCTGGAAGGGCGACTACTATGAAAAGGGTCAGCTGATTGACTCCTTTGCAAACCGCATCCGCGGCCGCTATCCGGTACACGACATCACCGACCCGCAGACAGGTGAGCTCCTGCACTCCAAGGATGTTATGCTCCGCGAGGACGACGCGAAGAAGTTCCTGGCGCACGGCATCGACAAGGTCTATGTCCGCTCGGTGCTCGGCTGCAAGGCACGTTCCGGCGTGTGCGCGAAGTGCTACGGCATGAACCTTGCAACCTCCGAGCTCGTGAACCCCGGCGAAGCGGTCGGCATCATCGCCGCGCAGTCCATCGGCGAGCCCGGTACGCAGCTGACGATGCGAACCTTCCACACCGGCGGCGTCGCGGGCGACGATATCACGCAGGGTCTTCCCCGAGTCGAAGAGCTTTTCGAGGCCCGGAAACCCAAGAAGATGGCGCAGATCTCGGAAATCGACGGTGTTGCCGATGTCGACGATTCCCACAGAACCGCGCTTCGCAACATTACGATCACCGCCGACGACGGCGAGGTCAAGCAGTATCAGGTTCCGTATTCCGTCGGCCTCAAGGTTGAGCACGGCAAGCGCGTGAAGAAGGGCGATCCCATCACCGATGGCGCGCTGAACCCGCATGACGTTCTGAGAATTTCGGGCGTCGAGGCTGTGCAGGACTATCTGACGCAGGGCGTTCTCGCCGTGTACCGTCAGCAGGGCGTTGACATCAACGAAAAGCACATCGAGGTTATCATCCGCCAGATGATGCGCAAGGTGCGCGTGGAAGAGCCGGGCGATACGAAGCTTCTCAGCGGCACGGTTGTCGATGTGTACGAATTTGAAGATGCAAATGCCGAGGTGCAGGCACGTATCGATGCGGGCGAGACCGACCTCAAGCTCGCGACCGACAGCCTGATCCTCATGGGCATCACGAAGGCTTCCCTTGCAACCGAGTCCTGGCTCTCCGCCGCTTCCTTCCAGGAGACGACGAAGGTCCTCACGGACGCTGCCATCAAGGGCAAGGTCGACCATCTGGTCGGTCTGAAGGAAAACGTCATCATCGGTAAGCTCATTCCTGCCGGAGCAGGTCTGCAGGCCTACCGCGACTTCGAGCCCGGCGTGACGCCGGAGTCGGTGGTCACAGAAGAGATGATTGACGACGAAAGAATGTAAGACATCAACGAAAAAGAGAGCGCCCTAGGCGCTCTCTTTTTCGTTGAAAGGAGCTGCGCCTGCGGGCGCAAAACTCTGCGAGACGGATGCGGGGTGCAAAACTCTGCGAGGCTTTTTTGCGCGGGAATCCGTGGGATATGGACAAAGGTACGCAGATGCTTTTGGTGATTGTGCCGAGGCGGGTGAAAGCCTTGCAATTGCAGAAAAAATTGAAAATTTTCTTTTTTCCGGGCACAATATAGTTGACGAATTTCGTTTATTCTGCTATAATTCATCCTTGCGTGGGTATGGCCGCGAGAGTCTTGCCGCGCAAATACATGGGGGTGCCCGACAGTGGAAGAACATTGCGAATCCAAAAAGGTTGTGGGCATCAAGCAGGTAAAAAAGGCCTTGCGCGAGGGGCGCGCGCTGGAAGTGATTCTGGCGGATGATGCAGACCCGGCGCTGATTGAGCCTTTGGAGGAAGCCTGCCGTGAAGCGGGTGTTCCGGCAAAGCATACCGCGTCCATGAAAGAGCTCGGAAGGGCCTGCTCGATTGCGGTCGGCGCGGCCTGCGCGGCATATGTCCGCTGAGCAAATTTCTTTGGTCCCAACGGAATATTTTACAATATTTCCGGGATACTATACATCGCTGGAAACAGCAACATTTTGAGAAAGGAGGAACACTATGCCTACTTTTAATCAGCTGGTTAGAAAGGGAAGAGAGCAGTCCACCTACAAGTCCACGGCTCCGGCTCTGCAGAAGGGTATCAACACTCTGAAGAACCGCGCCACCGATCTGTCTTCTCCGCAGAAGAGAGGTGTCTGCACCGCAGTGCGTACCACCACCCCGAAGAAGCCGAACTCCGCACTTCGTAAGATCGCCCGTGTGCGTCTGACGAACGGTTACGAGGTCTCCGCTTACATCCCCGGTGTCGGTCACAATCTGCAGGAGCACTCCGTCGTTCTGATCCGCGGCGGCCGTGTCAAGGACCTTCCTGGTGTGCGTTACCACATCATCCGCGGCACGCTCGATACGCAGGGCGTTCAGGGACGTATGCAGGCTCGCTCGAAGTACGGCGCAAAGCGCCCGAAGGCCGGCAAGAAGAAGTAAGATTCTTCTGTCCAATTAGCATTTTTCCTGCCTTTTGCAAGGCAAAGCCTTGCCAAGCGTTTTTTATATATATTTTATAGAAACCTCTTGGCAGGCACAAACGCAGAAGAAAGCTTCTGCGAAGTACCTATGAAATCATTATATGAAGGAGGGAAGTAAAGTGCCCAGAAGAGGTAATGTTCCCAAGAGAGAGATTCTTCCGGATCCAATCTACGGTTCGATTCTGGTGACGAAGCTCGTCAACAGCATTATGCTCGACGGCAAGAAGGGCGTTGCCCAGAAGGTCGTTTATGGTGCATTCCAGATCGTAGAAGAGAAGACTGGTAAGTCCGGTCTGGAGGCTTTCCAGCAGGCGATGGAAAACATCATGCCCGCTGTCGAAGTCAAGACCCGCCGCGTTGGCGGTGCGAACTATCAGGTTCCGATCGAGGTCCGGCCTGAAAGACGTCAGACCCTTGGTCTGCGTTGGCTGACTAACTATAGTCGCGCGAGAAGTGAGAAGACCATGAGAGAGCGCCTTGCCGGCGAGATCATGGATGCCTGCAACAACACCGGTGCCGCCGTGAAGAAGCGTGAAGACACCCACAAGATGGCGGAAGCCAACAAGGCATTCTCTCACTTCCGTTGGTAATCAAAAAAGGAGTACAGCATGCCAAGACAATATTCACTTGAGAATACGAGAAATATTGGCATCATGGCTCACATCGATGCGGGCAAGACGACGACAACCGAGCGTATCTTGTTCTACACCGGTGTCAATTACAGACTCGGCGAGACCCACGACGGTACGGCCACCATGGACTGGATGGAGCAGGAGCAGGAGCGCGGTATTACCATCACCTCCGCTGCGACCACCTGCCACTGGAAGGGCGTTCGGATCAATATCATTGATACTCCGGGTCACGTGGACTTTACGGTCGAGGTCGAGCGCTCGCTTCGTGTGCTCGACGGCTCCGTAACAGTTCTGTGCGCCAAGGGCGGCGTGGAGCCGCAGACCGAAACTGTATGGAGACAGGCTGACAAATATCATGTCCCGCGCCTTGTTTACGTGAACAAGATGGACATGATGGGTGCCGATTTCTACAATGTCCTGAAGATGATGGACGAACGCCTCAAGTGCAATGCAGTTCCCATCCAGCTGCCGATTGGCAAGGAGGATACATTCCGCGGCGTTGTCGACCTCATTAAGATGAAGGCATTTGTCTTCTACGATGATTTGGGCAAGGATATGCGCGAGGAAGAAATTCCTGCAGATATGGCGGAGCTTGCGAAGCAGTACCGCGACCATATGCTCGAGTCCATCTCGGACGAGGACGAAGAGATCATGATGCTCTACCTCGAGGGAGAAGAGATCCCCGAGCAGATGATTAAGACGGCGCTTCGGAAGGCGACCATCGGCTACAAGATCGTGCCGGTGACTTGCGGATCGTCCTATAAGAACAAGGGTGTTCAGGAGCTGCTTGACGCAATTGTCGAGTATATGCCGTCGCCTCTGGACAAGAAAGCCATTTCCGGCGTGAACCCGAAGACCGACGAAGAGGAAACGCGCGAACCGTCCGACGACGCGCCGTTTGCCGCGCTGGCCTTCAAAATTATGACGGATCCGTATGTTGGTAAGCTCGCGTTCTTCCGCGTCTACTCCGGTAAGCTGGAGTCCGGCAAGACCGTCATCAATACCAACAAGAACCAGCGCGAGCGCATGGGCCGCATTCTGCTGATGCACGCAAACCATCGGGAAGATCTGGACTGCGTGTACTCGGGCGATATCGCCGCAGCGGTCGGCCTGAAGAACACCACGACTGGCGATACGCTCTGCGACGCCGCGCACCCCATCATTCTGGAGTCGATGGAGTTCCCCGAGCCTGTTATTCGCGTGGCCATCGAGCCGAAGACGAAGGCGGGTCAGGAGAAGATGGGTCTGGCGCTTGCCAAGCTCGCGGAAGAGGATCCCACGTTCAAAACCTACACCGATGAAGAGACCGGCCAGACGATTATCGCCGGCATGGGCGAGCTTCATCTGGAAATCATCGTTGACCGCTTACTGAGGGAGTTCAAGGTGGAGGCCAATGTCGGCGCGCCGCAGGTTGCCTATAAGGAGACGATTACAAAGTCTGTCTTCCAGGAGACCAAGTACGCCAGACAGTCCGGCGGCAAGGGCCAGTACGGCCATGTCAAGATCCAGGTTGAGCCCAACGAAAGCGGCAAGGGCTTTGAGTTCATCAACAAGACCGTTGGCGGCTCGGTTCCGAAGGAATACATTCCAGCGGTCGAACAGGGCGTCAAGGGCGCGATGGAGTCCGGCGTGCTTGCCGGCTTCCCGGTTGTGGACGTCAAGGTCACGCTGCTCGACGGTTCGTATCACGAGGTCGACTCGTCTGAAATGGCCTTTAAGATCGCCGGTTCCATGGCGTTCAAGGAGGCGTGTCAGAAGGCAGGTCCTGTCGTGCTCGAGCCGATCATGAAGGTCTGCATCATTGTTCCGGACGAGTATATGGGCGATGTCATCGGCGACGTCACTTCCCGCCGCGGCACGATCCAGGGCCTGACGCAGCGCAATGGCGCGCAGCAGATCGACTGCTTTGTCCCGCTGTCGGAGATGTTCGGCTACGCGACGAACCTTCGCTCCCGCACGCAGGGACGCGGCCAGTTCACCATGGAGCCCAGCCACTATGTGGAGCTCAACAAGGCGCTGACCGAGGCGGTTGTTTCCAAGCGCAAGGGTTATTGAAATTAAGCAGATTTTCTGCGATGTTTTTTGCAAAATCTCCTTGTCAAATCGGCATTTGTCGTGTATGATGGAGAAGATGTAAAAAAGCAATTCCAAATGTAAGAGAATTAACTAAGGAGGATTCATCCAAATGGCAAAACAGCATTTTATTAAGGATAAGCCCCATGTCAACATTGGCACCATCGGCCACATCGACCATGGCAAGACCACGCTGACTGCTGCTATCACCAAGTACCTTGCTTTCTTCGGCGATGCCGAGTACACCGACTACTCTTCCATCGATAAGGCTCCGGAAGAGCGCGAGCGTGGTATCACCATCAACACCGCGCACGTTGAGTATCAGACCAACGACCGCGTTGGCCACAACTACAAGACCGGCGAAGACAATGTCGAAATCAAGGGCCGTCACTATGCCCACGTTGACTGCCCGGGCCACGCCGACTATATCAAGAACATGATCACCGGCGCTGCGCAGATGGACGGCGCGATCCTCGTTATCGCTGCTTCCGACGGCCCCATGGCTCAGACCAAGGAGCACCTGCTGCTTGCCCGTCAGGTTAACGTTCCTTCCGTCCTCGTCTTCCTGAACAAGTGCGATCAGGTCGATGACGAAGAGCTCCTCGAGCTCGTCGAGATGGAAGTCCGCGAGACCCTCGACTTCTATGGCTTCCCCGGCGACGACACCCCCATCATCCGCGGCTCCGCTCTGAACGCTCTGGCTTCCGAGTCCAACGACCCGAAGGCTCCTGAGTATGCGTGCATCGAGCAGCTGATGCAGGCTGTTGATACTTGGATTCCGACCCCGGACCGTAAGGCTGACATGCCCTTCCTGATGCCCGTTGAGGACGTCTTCACCATCTCCGGCCGTGGCACCGTCGCTACCGGTCGTGTCGAGCGTGGCGTCATCAAGAAGAATGAGCCGGTCGAAATCGTTGGCCTGTCCGACGAGAAGAAGCAGACCGTCGTCACCGATATCGAAATGTTCCACAAGCTGATGGATTACGCTGAGGCTGGCGACAACATCGGCGCTCTGCTCCGCGGCGTTGACAAGAAGTCCATCGAAAGAGGCCAGGTCCTGTCCAAGCCCGGTTCGATCCATCCGCACACCAAGTTCACCGGCCAGGTTTACGTCCTGTCCAAGGAAGAAGGCGGCCGTCATACCCCGTTCTTCAACAACTATC
>ERZ832522.172-NODE-172-length-88476-cov-6.994187_pt1 | contig 88476 bp, 73 predicted proteins | sample MGYA00519951_ERZ832522 | MGnify/ENA primary metagenome ERZ832522 (study PRJEB31850, sample SAMEA3708728) | human gut metagenome | biome: human gut; feature: human-associated habitat; material: faeces | place: China | collected 2014 ... | reverse complement strand
GCGGGCGGTTGTTGAACTTTCGCTTATTGGCGAAAGTTCTTTGCTAAAGCACTAACAGAAAACCTGAGTAGCCATAAAACTACTCAGGTTAATTTTTTATATCCATATTCATTTATCCAATGCCCACTTTCTGATAAGCTTGATTATTCTGTGACCCAGTTTATAAAAGTGGAGATTTTCTCTAAATCTTCATCACTGAGCATCCGCAGCTGTTGGCAGAGCTTACGATAGGGAGGATCATCATTCTCCAATGGTGCAAAAAACTCTGAAGGTGTCATATCAAAATACGACATGATATTGAAAAGTTCTCTAAGCGAGGGTAAAGCCGCACCACTGGTTACTCCACGAACATAAGAACCGCTTTTTCCTAAATCCAAACTCATCCGATGTTCAGAAACATCTTTTGCAATACGCAATTCCGTAATGCGAGTTCGGATAAAATCTTCGTATGGCATATCAACCACTGCATCTCCTCCCTTCCATAATTATTTTATTACGAATTAGGAGACGGCATTGGTAATACTAAAGTCAATTTTCGCTTTCTTCTCCTTTTAATTGGTAGTATAATTATGAATATGAAGAATTATTGGTGATTACATTGCTAATCTTTCCTGCGGAGGAGATTTTATGAATATATTTACGGTCAGCTTTTTCGGACACAGGCAAATTGACAATCCACTTCAAGTGGAATCGCAGTTGGAAGAAATTATCTGTTCTTTGTTAAAACGAGAAGAATATATTGAATTTCTGGTCGGACGTGACGGTGAATTCGACCAGATCGTATCCTCAACCATACGCAGATGTAAAAGAAGAATCAGGGACGATAACAGTGCTTTGATCTGGATCATGCCGTATCTAACTGCCGAATTTCGTGACAATGAAGATTCATTCCGTGACTACTACGACGAGATTGAAATTTGTGAACAGGCGGCTACGACACACTATAAATCCGCTTTTCAAATCCAAAACTGAACAATGGTAGACCGCTCTGACTTAATGATTTTGTATGTAGAGCATCCTTCCGGCGGAGCATATCAGACCTTTCGGTATGTCCAAAATCAGGGAGAAAATTTATCAATCTGGCTGCTGAAGAATAGCCAATCACCAAGAGGCAGGAGGAACCACGGGGAAAAAACGAAACATATTTATTCCAGCTATTGTAGTGATTTTATTGATTGCAGTTGCATTTTGGTTGGTAAAATAAAGCCAACGGATACTGCATCATCTGATATTGATAAAATGGTACAGCGGGTAGAAAACGCTTTAGGTGATGACTTCAAGAAACAATCCAAAACAGAAGTGGCGGCAACTTTGGTGTATGGCAACGGAGAAGAAGATGCAAATATCAATTACCATATCCTCAAAACCACCTATTACGAGGCTGATCCCAACGAGATAACCGGTCTGAATATAGATGCCCTCAACGTTCTTTTTAACCCAGAATCCGCCAACAGCTGTGAACAAATGAAAATTCAGGACTGGGATGCCGCACTTTATAAAACAAAGAGCCGTGGCTATTTATGCTGGACGGATTCTCCGGAAGTCAGCTATGTTCTGGAATATAATCCGCAAACAATCGCTGATGAAGAAATCATTAAAATGGCTGAAAGTGCAGAACCATACGAAAAATAAAAAAAAAAGCCATAGGCTAACCCAGAAACAGGGCTGCCTATGGCTGTTTCTATTCTACTGTCGATTTTCTTCTTCTCGCTGCTTTTCTTTTTCTTCTCGTTTCTTCCTGTCAATGCCCAGAATATGCTCCACAGTCTGTTTTGCAGTCAGATATTCTTGCATATCTTTTCGGACTTGTCGATACTCAGCATAGGCTTTTTTCTTCTCCGCTGACAACTGATAGAACTCCCCGTTTAAGGTTTTTCTGGACGGAACTTTTTTATCCGGTAGCTGGTCAAATGCCTGCTTTGCAGCTTTATGAATCTGAATTTCTTCTCGGTGTTCTTCAAAGAATTTTCTGCTGTATCCAGATTTTCGATAAGCCTCATATACCGGACGGGTTCTAGAATAGTTGTTGATGTGTGTCTGTAATGCTCCAATCTCAACCATTCTTTTTTCATTGGCTTTAATAGTATCGGATAGCTCCGCAAATCGGTGGCTGAGCTGCTCTGTCAAAGCGGTCAATTCTTCATAATTGCCGATCCCTTTTTCTTTCAAAAGGCAAACTGTCCTGGCAGCTTCTTTGCGGTTATATTTCTTTGCCCACCGCTCATAGCCCGCTGATTTACCTTCTGCCATCTTTGCCTGAATATCTATCAGCAGATTAAACTCTCTTTGAGTATGAACCTGCTTGCTTGCTCTGGATGCTTTCTGAACAGACTTACCGGACAGAATCGCAATTATATCCTCCTGACTGTATCCCTCTCCAAGAGAGCGCAGACGAATAAATCGCTTCTCCCCACTATGCCGGAAAGCCGGTTGCTTTCCATCCTTGAATTCATATCCAAGCTCTGAAAGCTGATGAACAAAACCCGAAAAATCTTTTGGTTTCTTTTTTAATATCTGGTCGATTGCCGCACACAGCTCATCACGCTTGGTACGCTTTTGGGGAAAGGTCGTTCTCTTGACACGTTCACGGTATGGCTTTGGTTCTATGACTGATAAGCCATGCTCAATACAAACCATATCACTTAATCGCTGAATCGCAAGCCCGGAAAGAAAAAAGTTCTTGAATTTACGGGTACAGTCCAGAGAGGTCGAGTTATAAATGATATGGTTATGGATATGGGAACGATCAATATGTGTTGCCACGATAAAGGCGTGTTTTCCTTTTGTCCAGCGCATTGCTGTTTCATATCCGACTTGGTTGGCTTCTTCAGGAGTAATCTCTCCTGGCTTAAATGACTGGCGTATCTGATAGGCAATGATGTCATTTTTCTGCTGTCTGCCTGTGATATGTTGATACTGTCTTTTGGTCAGAAGAAATTCTTCATCGGCTGTTTTGGGATCGCATTCATAAGAACTGATATATTTTCCATCTTCTGTTTTCGCAGCATTTTGGGAATAATCTGTACGATCTGCCAGACACTGTGCTACCGTTTTTCCTTTGTTAATATGAAGGGCAATCAGTCTTGTTGCTGCCATTTTCTCACCGTCCTCTCAAAAAAATAAGACTGCCCGCAGGCAGCCTTACAACATATTTTCTTATGAAAAGATAAAATCACGAATGCATCCCTTTATGCTTTCTCCAATCTCCTGAAACACAACAAAGAGAAACAGTGCCGCATAGACCGCCAAGCCGATTCCCACAAGAAGGGCAAGCTGTAACCACAGAGATTGAAAGACACAATAAATACTGCAACCTATGATGTACAGAATCAGTGCGCCTATAAAAAAGGACGACAGCTCAAATGCGATTTTTGCCAACAAACAAACAATACCTAAAACCAGTAATACCGGCAATGCAATCAGTTTTAAGACAATCTTCACGAAAAAACCAAGAATTCTCACGGTCACACACCCCTTTCTGTTTTTATTGTACCGCCTTACAGCTGATAACACAACGATGTCAATATGTACGGCTGCGGCATTTTCTGCCACAGCCCTTTTTTTGATTACTGAATACTGGACAGGCGCACCAGCACCTCCTTCATATCTGTCCAGATTTCCTCCAATCGTTCCTGCAAATCCCTGATGTCCGACTCATAAATATTGCCGGTTTCATTGGCTCTTTTAGCATACTGATTCAGGTTGTTGCTGCATCTCCTCAGAAGGGAAACCAGCTCTTTCACATCCTGTAAATCCAGGTTGATGCAGTATCCATCCAGAGCCATCTTCCTGAGATATGCCCCCATGCTCCGGATACCCAGCTCATTCATTTTTTCATGGATTCGCTGTACTTCCTCTTTCGATGCCAGGAAATGAACATCCTGATCCCGTCTGCCCATTACAGCACCTCCTCACGTCCACCAGATGCCCGATACGGAGGAATATGCTCTGACTTGGCTTTCAGATCTGCCAGCACAGAAGGTTTATCCGCCTGTTCTGCTTCCTCACGCTCCGGCATGGAGTCCTCCATATTAAGAGCCGCATCCAGTTCTGCCAGACGAGCACTTTTTTCAGCAAGCTCCGCTTCCTGCGGGAAGGGTTTCCCCAGTTCCGCTCTGGTCGCTTCCTGCTGATTTTGAAGATTGGTGAGCTGTTCATGGGCTTTCTCCAGCTTCTCAGGGATGCTGGAGAGGGCATTGTCCAGTCGGATGATATTTCCCCTGGCATCAGTTCCAAGCGTTACACGATGGCTTACAGCGCCTTTCAGGGTAATATCAAAGTCATGCCGGAAACTATCAAAGGAAAGTTCCATCTGAAAGCCACGATAACTGCCAAGAGGGATTGGCTCGGTCGTTTTCATCTCCTTGCAGGCGGCAAGAATCATTTCACCGGCATCCTCTTTTTCCGTATAGTGCTTGCCCAAAATTTCCATACCGCAGAATCCTTCCGCAATCTGGGGATGAGCTGTAACCGTTTGGATGTCTGCTTCAAAGCCACGAATATAGCCTGTCTGCCTTTCAATCTCCGCAGGGAAGTATTTCAGGAGTTTATCTTCCATGCGATACTGCTGGCTCTGATGGTCAGCTTTTAGAACCTTAAGCCTTGCCACATCAATGTCCAAGTCCATTTTCTCTTTAATCAGCGGATTCCCGGCACATAGAGCCTTAATTTCGGCATAGGACAGAGCTTGCTCGTCTACATCGTCACAGGAACGGACAGGCGATTTCGAGGTCATAATCTGAGAAATGAATTTTTGCTTGTTTTCCAGTGTCTGATAAAGATACGCATCAAAAGTTCCCTCGGTTACATACTGATAGATCTGCACCTCCTTGTTTTGGTTGCCCTGACGGATAATTCGACCGTTTCGCTGCGTCATATCGGAGGGACGCCAGCCCACATCCAAGTGATGAAGCGCCACCAGGCGATCCTGGCAGTTTGTTCCGGCTCCCATTTTCTGTGTACTGCCCATCAGCACACGAACCTGACCAGTACGCACCTTTGCAAACAGTTCTTTTTTCTTTGCTTCAGAATCTGCATCGTGAATAAATGCAATTTCTTTCTCCGGCACACCGGCTGCTATCAGCTTCGCCTTGATGTCATCATAGACATTAAATGTGCCATCGTTTTTCGGGGTGGAGAGGTCACAGAACAGGAGCTGGGTCAGTCTGTCAGCCTTTCCTTCTTCCCAAATCCGCAGTACATTTTGCACACAGGCATTGAGCTTACTTTCTGGGTCATCCGGCAACAGTGGATTGATTAAACGCTGATCTAACCCCAACTTTCTTCCATCGCCGGTAATCTTGAGCATATTGTCCTCGGATGGGTCAATCATACCGGAATGAACAGCCGCTGCACGTTCCGAAAGGTCTGCCACCATGTCCTGCTGATAATCAGAAGGCTGTACAACAACCGTTTCAAATTTTGCATCCGGCACAGGAAGATGAAGCTGGTCGGAGGTTTTAATATCCGCAACTTCCTTAAACATATTCATGAGTTCCGGAAGGTTAAAAAACTTTGCAAATCTTGTTCTGGCACGATAGCCGGTTCCTTCCGGAGCCAACTCAATAGCGGTGGTTGTTTCACCAAAGGTAGATGCCCAGCAGTCAAAATGGGTCAGATTTTTCTTTTGAAGTGTGCCGTACTGAAGGTATCGCATAACCGTATAAAGCTCCGTCATGGAGTTCGATACGGGAGTACCTGTTGCGAAGATAACGCCACGCCCGCCGGTCAATTCATCCATATAGCGGCACTTCATAAACATATCCGAAGATTTCTGTGCTTCCGAAGTGGAAAGACCAGCGACATTCCTCATTTTTGTGTACAAAAAGAGGTTTTTAAAAGCGTGGCTCTCATCTACAAACAGCCGATCAACACCCAGCTGTTCAAAGGTAACAACATCATCCTTTCTGTCAGTAGAGAGCAGTTTATCCAGTCTGGTTTGCAGGGATTTTCTCGTTTTCTCCATCTGTTTGATGGTGAAATTCTCGCCGTTCTGATGTTTGAGTTCTGCAATCGCTCCCTCAATCTCATCAATCTGTTCCCGCAGCTGGCGCTCCTGACGTTCCGGAGAAAGAGGGATTTTTTCAAACTGACTGTGACCGATAATGACTGCATCATAGTCACCGGTGGCAATTCTCGCACAGAATTTCTTGCGGTTTGCCGTTTCAAAATCCTTTTTGGTTGCCACCAGAAGTTTAGCACTGGGATACAGATGGAGAAACTCATTTGCCCACTGCAAGGTCAGATGGTTGGGAACAACAAACAATGCCTTCTGGCTCAGTCCCAGGCGTTTACTTTCCATAGCGGAAGCCGCCATTTCAAAGGTTTTGCCCGCACCAACCTCATGTGCCAACAGGGTATTCCCACCATACAGCACATGGGCAATGGCATTTCGCTGGTGTTCCCGAAGGGTTATATCGGGATTCATGCCACCAAATCGGATATGGCTGCCATCGTATTCACGAGGTCTGGTGGAGTTAAACAGTTCATTATACTTGGTCACAAGTGCTTCACGGCGGTGCGGGTCTTTCCAAATCCAGTCCCGGAACGCATCCTTGATTGCCTGTTGTTTCTGCTGTGCCAGAGTAGTTTCCTTTTTGTTCAGCACACGCTTCTGCTTGCCATCCGCATCCTCAATGGTGTCGTAGATACGAATATCTTTCAGATTCAGAGTTTCCTCCAGAATGCGGTAGGCGTTGGCACGTTCCGTACCATAGGTCGTGTATGCTGCCACATCATTTTGGCTCGGAGAACTCTTTCCGTTGATTCTCCATTCTGCTGTCAGTTCCGAAAACTTGACCTCAATCGTGCGGCGGAGATAATACGGGGTTTCAAAAGTTTCCTGCATAAACTGCTGGATATAGGCAGGATCAATCCAGGTTGCGCCCAGACGGACATCAATCTCAGAAGCATCCAAATCCTTTGGCTGTGCCTTTTCCAGTGCCTGCACATTGATTTCAAAAGAACTGTCTTTCTGTGCCGCCATCTGTGCAATCCTCAGCTTACTTCTCACATCGCCGGAGAGATACTCATCAGCTGTCTGCCAGCCCGAAACAGGGTCATCCGAAGCCATCGGGTCTTTGAAAATCACACCTTGCAGCTCAGTTTTAATGGAATCATATTCGCCGGGAGTCCCCAGCAGTTCTGCCATATAGGGCAAATCCACCTTGCCATGCTCACCAATAGAAATCGCCAGTGCTTCAGACGGTGTATCCACGCTGTTCACTTTACGTTCCGGTTTAATGGTACGCTTAGTGAACATATCCGCTTTGCTCTTGAGATGACCATCCTCATCCAAGTTTTCCAGTGAACACAGAAGATAATAGCTGGAATCATCAGCAAAAGCCTGACTGTTGGCTCTGTTGTTGATTAACCCGTTTTTTGCGGTAAACGCATCATAGGCAGCATTCAGCTCTGCCTGTTTTGCCTGAATCATATCATCCGGATAGTCCTCCAGCTGATATTCAATCAGTTCATTTACAATGCGGCGAAGTTCCACCATGCCGCTGACACGTTCTTTGGCTTTGTCGTTCAGCTCTACCAGACGCATGACAGAGTTTTCCCGGAAATATACCTCACCGTCTACAACCGTGTAGGAGAAGTTTTTCACATCTGGGCGGGCAGGAATGGTAATCTGTTCTTTTTCCTGCCTGTCTGCTTCTTCAGTTAGCTCCGCAGGAGCATAAGTTCCACCGATACGGGTAACAGCTTCACGAAGAAGGTCAGCCAGTTCCATATCTTCACGGGGACGGACTGTGAGATCATCCTTACCATATTGGGTACTTTCCATAGAAAGTTCTCCCAAAACCATTTCCGGATGCTCTACAAAGTAGCTGTTCATGGTGTAACCGTCCGGTGTAGTATTCAGCTGCACCCAGTCCGGCATGATGTCGATGGGGTGGTCACGCTTTTGCAGAAAGATGATGTCAGATACAACCTCTGTACCGGCGTTTGCCTTAAATGCCGTATTGGGCAGTCTAATGGCTCCCAGGAGTTCCGCTCTCTGTGCCATATATTTTCTGGCATCAGAATTTTTTGAGTCCATCGTAAAACGGCTGGTCACAAATGCAACCACACCGCCCGGACGAACCTGGTCGAGCGTTTTTGCAAAAAAATAGTTATGAATAGAGAACCCCAACTTATCATAGGGCTTATCCGAAACCTTATAGTTGCCGAACGGAACGTTGCCGACTGCCAAATCATAAAAATCCCGGCGATCCGTAGTTTCAAAGCCCGCCACCTTGATTTCAGCGTTAGGATAGAGTTTTTGAGCGATACGCCCACTGATGGAGTCCAACTCCACTCCATAGAGATTGCTGTTTCGCATGGCGTCAGGGAGCATACCGAAAAAGTTACCGATACCCATTGCAGGTTCCAGAATATTTCCTGTTTCAAATCCCATCTGTCCGACCGCATCATAGATGGCACGAATGACAGTAGGACTGGTATAGTGGGCATTCAGGGTACTGGCTCGTGCTGCGGCATATTCTTCCGGAGACAGGGCTGTATAAAGTTCTCTGAACTCCTCAGCCCAGCTTGCCTTGTTTTCATCAAAAGCATCTGCAAGCCCACCCCAACCGACATATTTGGAAAGGATTTCCTGTTCTTCCGGAGTAGCATTTCGCTCATCAAACTCCAATTCTTTTAGGACACGGATTGCATCCATATTGGCTCTGAATTTTGCTTTCGCTCCGCCCTCGCCAAGATGGTCATTTGTGATGTGAAAATTGATTGCTGGAATATCGGGACTTTCCTTTGTTTGAATCGCAGTTTCAATTTTTTGAACCAAGTCCAGAATCTCAGGGTTTTCCCAACCAGCAACTTTTGTGTAGTCCTGGACAAGTTTATCTTCGCCATCTTTACACTGAATCAGATCCAGGCTACCGGGGAATGGAGTCCGTGTGTTTTGCACTCCCAGAGCTTTCATTCTTTCAGCTGGAAGGGACTGGTATGCTCTCATTGCGTCCTCGAATGTGCTGTACTCCTTGAGCTGAAGCGCACCTCGAACCTGCAAATCTTCTACCACATAGTAATGGTCGATAAAATGTTCCGGCTCAGCTGTGGCAACAGTTTTTTCCGGTTCTTCACCTGAAATAAATCGGGCATTGCGTTCATCCTGTCTTAAAAGACGTTCAAAATTCTCTTTGCTTTCTGCCCGATAAATTGGGTACACCATTCCTGGAGGCAGCAACTGTACATCAGTAGTTCCAATGGCAGTGATATTGTATGCTTCTCCTTCCAGAAAAACAGTATCGCCCACCTGATATTCCGGTTCCTGTGTTGCTTCAAATTTAGAGCGTTCATTGTACAGCCACTCCGCAGCTTCTTTTTCGGAAACCGCCTTTTTGACCTCCTGTAAATAATCATTTGCCTGCCATTCGCTATCAAATTCCTCTGTTACACCATCCTCATCTACATAATAATCGCCTGTTTGGTCATCCCAGATGGCATACGCAATTTTTGAACCACGATCAACATCTATTACAAAAAATCTCTCATAAGGTTCTTCTTCAGCAGCAATGGCTTCTGCATCCCTCATGACCTGTGCAACAAACGGGCTTTCTTCTGCTTCATCCACAGAGGGAGCTTCTTCCTCCAAGCCGATTGCCGGAGTATCTTCTACACGGAAGCCTCTCGGCGGCGGGTCGAGTTCACTGAGAAAGTCGTGTGGGATGGTTTTTCCCTGTTCGTCCCGGTACAGAACCACAGTGAGCGGAACACCATAGAATGTCTCATCCTCAATCTTTTTCATAAACCGTTCCGGATCAGTATATTCAATAACTTCACCCGGTCTGCCATTTGTTCCAAGATATTCAATGCGTCCCACGGGCTTCGGCTCGTTTTCTACATCTGGTACACGTTCTCGTTGAACCTCTTTCAGTGCTTCAGGGGAAATATAACGCTCCTGCTTAATCAACGAATCAATGCGGTTGGCAACCTGTGTCCAGGATAGCTGCACCTTATCACAGCCGCTTTTGGTGTATCGAATTCCTTTGGCATCGTGATCTTCACCACTGCCAGAAGCACCGGAAAGTGCATGAGAGTGACCGCCTGTCCCATACTCATTTTTCAAAAAATCCGCCTTTTCTTTTGCAGAATGTTCTTCCTGCCAATATTCATAGATACGGACTTTTCCACCGGAGAAACCACTGCCCCCGGACAGGGATTCATTGATTTCATCATCGGTAATGAACTGACGGACAATCGGGGGCATGGTCATACTGCTCTGGTATTCTTTGAGCGGCAGATCAAGCTCCTCCAACCGCTGTGCCAGGCGTTCCAGCTTGTGATAGTGGAAACGCAAAATCGAGCGGTTATCACGGTAGGTTTCCAGAAAGTGCTGGTACTCCGCCGTAAGAACCGAGCGGAACTCAGAATCTTCCAACTTATCTGCCAATGTTTTGGTTTCGTCGGGGAAACCACCACCTCGCATCTCCTGTAAAGCAGAAAAATAGCCCTGCTCTCTTCCTGTTTCAGAGAGGTCATGGACGAGATACCAGAGTGATTCTGCAATCTTTGTTCGCTCATAACCCGGAGCCTCCACCAGCTCTACATTGGTGGCGTATTCACCATTCTCCAGCAGCTTACCGATACGCTCGGCGGCTTCCTGCCAGGATACGATCTGTCTGGACGGTGCAAAACGGGCAGTCTTTCCTCTGGCAAGATGAATACACTGCTCATCAAACCATGCGCTGACCTCATGACCGTCCAATTTAAAGCCATTGCTTCCACGATAGAGTTCAGGCAGACGCTTTGCAATCTCCTCTGTGGATTTTCTTTTCATATATTCCAGTGCCACCATCATTCGGAGATTAGCTTCATTTCCGCCAACAGTGAGCACCTGGTCGATCTGATTTTCAGATAAAGAAAAAGCAGAGAGCGTTTTGCTCTCTGCTTCGTCAATAAAGCTGATTTGTTCTGATTCTGAAAGGAAAAGGTTCAAACTCAGCTGTTGATAAGCTCCGCTGTCACGATTTCCTCTGCCTGTGCTTTCAGGCTGTTCATGTGCTGCACCCATGCCATCTGCTGCGTCGCTTTGTCCGGTGCCGGATTCTTCTCCAGCAGTTCTGTCATCAACTGCTCCACTCTGCGGTGTGCTGTCTCGTCGATTTCCTGAAGATGCGGGAACAGCTGCTCGCTGAGAATCAAGTCGTTCAGCAGCATTGGATTGTTCTCTTGCAGGAACACTCTGCGCATCCTGCCGTACTTGCCCAACGGTTTCGTTTCGGTGTTCTTCAGTTCGATGTCCGGAATCCGGTAATCCCCGACCTGTGTGTAAGTCATTTCGTTCATAATCATGGCTCCTTTCCACGGTTTTTGTCTGTTCAAAGGCTTCTATGGCTTTTTCGATTTCTCCAAACATTCGGGAGCTGACTGCATTGACCGCCGTACCAAGAGCATTTACCGTCTGACGGGTATTAAAGTCGAATACATTTTGAAAATCTTCATGCTCAAAATAGTTATCCGGATTCTCGGTAATACGGCTGTACATCGCATAGGAGACACTATTTGCCACTGCGGTCTTAAATGCTACCTCGATGTTATATTCATCATACTCCTCAAGGAAGCTATCTGCAACGATGTCGAGGATCGGCTTTTTGAAATCGTCCCAATACTCTCTGGCAAGGTTGATTGCGATATTTTCCAGCTGATATTCCAGAATTCCCTCTGACGGAACCTGAAAGACACGCTCCATCTCATCCATTACAAAACGGCGGTTTTCATCGGTCACTCTCCACGGTGTAATAGCCGGGGAAGAACGACGCACACCTGTGTCAGCCACATCAAAGACATACCGCAGGTACGGTTTATCCTGGTTCATCACAAAAAGGGCAATACCAGTGGAACCCCTTTTCACATAGCGTCGATACTGCTCTGTGTTCCATTCCTCATAAGGTTTGCACAGGGTAGCATTGGGACGCTGTGCATAAATCATCACCTGTTCCGGATAGGTGAAATCATAGTTTCGAGCCATTGTCGCCAGAAAAGAAGTCCAATTTTCTCGGTTGGCAGTGATTTTATGGATTGTTTCTCTTGCCACACCGGAATAATACCTCTCTTTCGGATTCATTGTTTCCCTCCAATCTTCATAAATCCAGAGAAAGATTCAGCTTTTCAAAGGCTTCATCATCCATATCCGATAATTTTTGCAAAACAGAATTGGTCAAATCCAAAAGTTCTGTTTCATCCTCCTCAAGCTGTTCTTTCATTTGCTGCAATGCTCCATACAGTCCCATTCTGGTTCCCAGACTGTATAAGAGTATCAGCATTTTTTCATCAATGGTTAAATCCATCATTCCATCTCCCTCTCTGAGTGAGCTTTGGGCGGTTTATGGGGACTATCCAGAACAGGCTGTTCTTTCAGCTGTGCCAGGACAGAAGAACGTTCTTCCGTTGCAGGTGCTTTGCCATTATTGATAACGCCATCCAGCATCCCATAATCGTCCTCCATCGCCATCTCTGCATTTTTCAGGTAGTTCTCCGGCTTCATAAAGCCCTGAAGCTCCTGAAAGCCGATAGAATCCACATAGTGAAAAGATACCACAGCATCGGTTTTCAGTGCCACGATGTCGCTAACGGACAGGCTGTGTCCCCGGAAATCCTCTGGACGATCCACATTAAACTTCGTGTACAGTCCTTCCAGCATGGCAGTCTGGTCAATATAAGAGGAGAGCAGAGCCATATAAACCACATCATAATGGTCAATGTCCGGCTCTTTTCCCTGACGTTTCAGGGCTTCATAGGATTCAAAGCGTTCATAAACTGTTTCGTCTGTACGGCGCAGCTGCAAAATCGCATACACATCCGTGGTGCTGTCCAGAAACGCTTGCAGCTTTTCGGCATTATCGAGATTACCATCGACTTCATTCCAACGTTCAATCTTTTCCTGTGACATAGATTATCCTCCTTATCTTTCGGGTTCCTTGAAGCTGTGCGACATTTTCGATGGTGTTGCCTGTCCCGAAATCTGCTTTAACTGGTCAATCACGGATTCTTTAGGTCGAGAAACCGCCTTATCCAACTCATTCTTTAACTGTGTTGCTGTCTGTACCACAGAAATTTCATCCGAATCTTCAATAACCTGTTCTAAAAAATCCCGGTACGGAGCAGCGTTTCCATTTGTGAGATCATGATAAATCTCAACAATGTTGCTCTTTTTATCATCAACTCTATCAGCATATTCATAGTGATCGTACTCATCAGAGAACTGGTCAATTTGTTTTGCCAGGTCAAGCAAAGAAGCATTTACAGCTTCAACAGCCTCCGCTTTTTCCATGACTTTTTCATATACTTGTACTCGCAGTTCTCTCATCTGAAGTCCAAATCCAGCCAGAATTTCAGCTCGTGCTTCCAGCATAGACAGCTCTGGATTGTCCAGCTGACCGCCATCAATCTCATGAAATTCTTTATCAAAGAGCGTATAGTCATAACCATCTTCACAGGTCTGGATTGCAAGATACCGATCTCGCCCAACCTGCCATGCAGCTTCATCACCCATAATTTCCGGTTCTGCCTGACAATAGCTTCCGTTACACTCCAGAAGTTCGGCAAACTGACAGATATGGAACACATTGTTTCCAATCTGTGTATGGTACTCATCAATAAACTTGCAAGGCTTAATGACTACCGAATCATCAGAGTAGTGTACCTGAATCGTTCCGCCATCCGGGATGCGAAACAAATCTCTGTAATGGCTGTCAATGAACCGAATGTCCTTGCCATCCGGATTAAACTCATTCATCATTTACTTTTTCCTCCGTTCTCAAAATTCATATTAAACTGCGGTTTACCTTCCTCCGTTACTGTCATCACAACGGTTGCATCGTACATTCTGCCGGTTTTGGCAGACTTACAGCCTTTGAGCTTAACCTCTCCATTAGACAGGAGCTTTTGTGCCACTGCTGATGTCAGGTTCTTTCCGATGCTCTCGAAGTACCGGTTGTTTTTCCATAAGGCAAAGTGGCATTTTTTATTGGAACAGAAAAATCCTTTCTGTTGTTCTGTGACGGAGCTGCCACAGACAGGGCAGACACCCACCGTCTGTACTTCCTTTCCCATAAGCACATCAGACCCTTTTACCTTTTCATAGGTCTGCACCAGTGCGGAAATCATATCCTGAATTTCTTTCAGAAAGGCATCACTGTCGTACTCTCCACGCTCAATCATGAGCAGCTTTTCTTCCCAGTCAGCGGTCATGGATGGAGATTGAATCTGTTCCGGCATCACGGTTACAAGTGCGGTTCCTTTATGGGTGGAAATCAGGCGCTTAGTTTTCTTATCACCTTTACGCTCCAAAAAGCCGATTCGTACCAGCTTTTCAATCGTGGCAGCACGAGTCGCCGGTGTCCCAAGTCCCTTACGCTCCGCATCTTCCGGCATTTCATCTGCACCGGCAGTTTCCATACTTTGCAGAAGGGTGTCCTCTGTAAAATGCTTGGGCGGTGATGTTTTACCTTCTTTTACCTCAGCGGAGTGGACACTCAAGCCCTCACCAACTGTGAGAGAAGGGAGCTGCTTTTCACTCTCTTTATCCTTGTCAGCAGGTTTTTCGGAGAAAATTTTCCATCCAGACTGTACTGTTGTTTTGCCCTTGGCAGAAAAGATATAATTTCCATCCGAAAGTTCAACCACACTTTCGTTGTACCGGAAAGGCTCACCGACCGCACAAAACAGTCGGGTGGCAATCAGTCGAAGAATTGCCTGTTCGCCTTTAGGCAGTTCCACCAGACTGAATTTCAGAGTTTCTTTGGTGGGGATAATTGCGTGGTGGTCAGAAACTTTCTTATCATCAATCACCTGCGCCGCATGAACCGGAACGTTTTTCACATCCTCCACAGGGAAAATGTTGAAAAGCGACTTTATCAATTCCGGAAGCATATCCTTCATGTCACTTGTCAGATAACGGCTGTCAGTCCGGGGATAAGTGACCAGCTTTTTCTCGTATAGACTCTGGGTATAGTCCAGTGTCTGCTGTGCAGTAAAGCCCAACACCCGGTTTGCATCCCGCTGCAAAGATGTCAAATCATACAAGGCAGGCGGCTTTTCAGATCTTTCCTTGTTTTCTGCCTTTGTGACAGTCAGCACAGCACCGATACAATTCCGGGCAACTTCATCTGCCAGAGTCTTCTGTTTCATCCGCTCGCCAGATGCAGTAAAGTCCTGCAAAACCAGCTCTACTGTATAAAAAGGCTCTGGTCTGAAAGCTGAGATTGCAGCTTCACGCATCACAACCATTGCTAGAGTGGGGGTCATAACCCGTCCTACGTTCAATGTCTGTCCGTAAAGGGTAGAAAAAAGCCGGGTAGCGTTTATTCCAACCAACCAGTCGGCTCGCTCCCGGCATAATGCCGCTTCGTACAAAGCATCATATTCTATTGACGGTTTCAGCTGCTCAAAGCCCTCTCTGATAGCGGAATCCTCCATAGAGGAAATCCAGAGTCTTTCAAAGGGCTTTCGACATCCAGCCTGCTGATATACCAAGCGAAAGATCAATTCCCCCTCACGTCCGGCATCTGTCGCACACACAAGGCTCTCTACATCTTTTCTTGCCATCAGTTTTTTGAGAATTCCAAACTGCTTTTTGGTGCCGGCAGACACCTGATACTTCCACTGTTCCGGAAAAATAGGGAGATCTGCATACGCCCATTTATTATATTTCTCGTCATAGTCTTCCGGCTGTGACAGCTCCACCAGATGTCCCACACACCAGCTGACCACATAACCGTTTCCCTCCAGGTATCCATCCTCACGCTTTGTCGCACCCAGTACCTTTGCAATACTTTGTGCCACTGATGGCTTTTCAGCCAATACTAATTTCATTTGCATCTGCTCCTTTCTGGAAAATAAAAAAGCAGTCCTACACCGAAGTGTAAGACTGCTATGTAAATCGAATCCGTTTGCGAAAATTCGTATCTGCCTAATTTTTTTCGCAACTTGTACTACAAATCAAAAAGATTTTTCTAAGAAAGACACAATTTTTTCTTTGATGTCAGGTGCTTCATCATATACTGCATGACTATACTGCTCATATATATTATATTCACAGCCCAGCTTGTCGATGATTTCATACGAACCCTCTACCCCTATCGTCTGGTCATTCTTATCACCAATCACCAGTACAGGGCACTTGATTTCTTCTAAGCGTTCATAAACATCAAACTGCAGGAGCGCATTTACCAGGATACCGAATCGAACACAATCCTCTGCATCTCCGACCTTTTCCAAAGTGGGAAGGAGCTCTTTTACACTCTCCAGAAAAGCTTCGGAATACACGACATGAAAAAAGCTTCGATTCAGTGCCACTACATCCTGTCTGCCAGCCAATTCCAACCAGTTTTCAGCCACCCTTTTCATTGTTTCTGTCGGTCTGCTCATGGTGGAGCACAGCACCAGTTTTTTTACTTTCTCAGGATGTCTTACCGCAAGAACCTGTGCAATCATACCACCCTGTGAAACCCCATAGATATAAGCAGAGTCTACATTGAGCAAATCCATCGCTTTCGAGATATCCTCTGCCATATCCTCGACCGTATATCCTTCTTTCAAAACCTTCTTTCGTTCAAACAGGTAGACAGAATATTTTTTTGCAAACAGTTGATATGCTTCGGCTACTGCTTCACCTTGTCCTTCCAGTCCTGTCAGACTGACTCCGGATATGATAATTACAGCTTCGCTCCCCCGTCCAAAATGGATAACATTGATGTAGCTGTCATCCAGATTCAGTTTGATTTCTTTTGCACTCATTTTATCACCACATTCTCAAACTCACGTTTATTTTCTGATTTACTATCAATATATCATATCTTTTTTCTGTTGTCATGAGCAAATCCTAAAATTTATGTAAGACAGCCCGAAGGCTGTCCATACTATACTATTGTATCATCATTTCCAATGAGATTATCCTTTTTCCTGTCATCCTCACTTTCTTGATACCCATAATCCTCATCATCCATATATTCGGCATCAGGGTCAGGTTTTTCCTGTTCCTGCTGTGCCTGCTTTTCCTGCCATTTCTTATATGCAAAAAATCCACCTATTCCTGCAAAAAGGAAGAGTGTCAGGACAGCCGGAAGCACACTTGGGCTCTTTTCCGGTTCCGCTTCAACAGGGATTGGCTCCGGCTCTGGTTCAGGCTCTTCCACAATCGGACGGAGCATCTCGATTTCTTCTTCGTCCATCAGTTTCATCAGATCTGCCTCATCCACCTGATTGAGGAAGTGAACCGTCTGTTCCCCTTTGTCATCGCGGTCGATGATGATATAAAAATAGTTTCCGGTTTTGGTCACAACCGTGATAAACTGCTTGCCCTCCCCCTGCGTTTTACCCTCATCATCGACCAAAGTAAGGTTTCCGTCCGGAGTCAGCGGCTCCATCGCCTGCTCTGGGATTGGCTCTGCCTGCTCCTCAGGTACTTTTGTGTCTTGTGTTTCATTGGCAAAAGCAAATGCTGTTGTACTGAGCATCCCCACACACATTACAACTGCCAGAGCCGTGCTTAATTTCTTAAACTTCATCTGTATTTTCCTCCTTGCATCCACGATAAATTTCTTCGGGTTGTAAAATCTTATTTTCCGAAAACTTCCTGAGCAGTTCTGCCAACTGCTCAGGAGTCAGATTGGCCGCATGAACCATATCGTGGATTTCGGTGTTCTCCTCTTCACGATACCTGACCTCCAGTTCCTTGACCTTTGCTTCCCATATTGCTTTCTTCCTGCGTGCATTTGCAAGTTCCGCACCTAATCTTTCCAATTTCGCACTCATAGCTTCTCCTTTCTTTCCATTACTCCAATCTTCCAAATCCATAAAAATGTTCCTGCCAATAACTTGTATTGATATTTGCATAGGAAATCGGGTTCCCGCAGTGAATCATCATCCCGTTCCCTACATAGATTCCCACATGGGATATCGGTCCAAGGCTGTCGTATGTTCCCTCAAAAAATATCAGGTCTCCTGCCTGAGCCTGTGATGGCGGTACCATCTGACACAGATTTTTCAGTCCGCTGGCAGTCTGCCTGCCGACATTCCATCCATTGCCGCAATGATTGATGACCCAACTGACAAATCCGGAACAATCAAAGCTGGTCGACGGAGAAGAGCCTCCCCACACATACGGATAGCCAAGATATTTTTCTGCTTCCCGCATCATATTGGCAAACCTTTCATTCGTCAGTGCTTCCCCCGGAATATCATAGTCATCGTATTCCGCACCACCTGCACCCGGGATTGCATAGATATCATCACCAAACAGATAGGGTCGATTTCCCAGAGTTTCCAGGAGCAGATAATAACGATTCAGCTGATCCTCATTCAGTCCGCATTGTTCCACTACCTTTTCCAGACTATGATTCACAAGATAAACATGAAGAATCCGGTATTCATACTCTACCGTTGTGGTGTTTCCATCTGCATCTGTGATTGTTTTTGTGCAGATTTCGACCTCCTCCTGAAATTTCAGCTCATACTGCATCTTGAACAGCCGGGCAATTTCTGACTGTACTTCCTCACGGGTATAGTCCTCAAAGATGACTGTCAGGTATGATGCCAGAACATAGGGGTTATGTCCGATTTCATCCAAATGGTAACGATACTCATCGTATCCCGGATGAAGTGACTCAACCTTTTCTATCTGCTTGTGCAGGTCATCTTCCATCGCAGTATAATCCTCATCCACTCCCAGAATATCTTCATCTTCGGCAGTAAAAGAGGAACCCAGAACAGCCTGGGCTCCTCCCTGAAACATTGCAGTGCAAGACGTGAACAATCCGGATATCAGCATAAAGAGCAGACCGACAGCCAGCAATATCAGCATCACTTTTTTATTAGACACACAAAATTGGGTGGCTCTTTCTACGATATTTCCAGATTGCTTTACTGCTTTTGCTGTTCCCTTTGAGGCACCGGATTTCGCGGTGCTTTTTCCAGCTCGTACTGCAGCATACTCTTTTTTAATCCTGTGCTTTTGCTGCCAACGTGACAAAGGATTGGAGGAGATTCCCGGATTTTCTTTCTTAAATCTTTCAAACAGTGCGTTCACATTCGCTCTGTCTGACTTCTCCACCATCTTTTCAGCCTTATCATAAGATTTCAGTTTATGACTGTAATAAAGATGGTCTGCTGCATATCCAACACTTTCCGCAGCCCGCACAGTATCATCCGCTGCCTGCACTCCTGTGTTATCAGCATTCTCTGCGACTGCCTGATGGACTTTAACAGATATCACCGTCGCAGCAGAACGGGTCATAATCTGTTTTACCCTGGATGGCTTTTTGATTTCCTCCTCGATACTTGCCTTGGTAAAACGAAGCTTTTCCTTTCTCTTAGCCGAAATAGAAGCTTCATCTCGCAGATTATGGTGATTTTTTCCAGAATTGATACGTTCCACTGCTCTTTCTGCCTTGTCAGTTTGTTTCTGTGCCTTTTCATAAGCAGATTTGACACGTGGGTCGGAGAGGTCATCCTCGGTAAAACGGAGTCGAATTGGCTTTTTGACCATTCCTTATTTCTCCTTTTCTTCCCTTACTACCTCTGACAGCTTGGTCGTCATAATTCGGTACAGTTCTGTATCAGTCGGGAACCTGTCAACAAAAGGAAGGATGACATTTCCATAAAACAGAAGCCCCTCTCCCTCACCGGAATTCGTCACATAAGAAAGCTGATGTGGAGAGATATTCAACCTTTTTGCCAGAATCCCCCTGTCCTCACTTGCCTGATTGAGCATGTAGATAAAATCCGAGTTCTCCAGGATATTGGCGATTTCTGGACTACGGAGCAAATCCTTCACATTTTGTGTGATGCCTGTCGGAATACCGCCCCATTTACGAAATCGCTTCCAGATTTCGATGGAATAGGCGGCAGTTTGTTCTTCCTTGAGCAGAAGATGGAACTCGTCAATATAATATCTTGTCGACCTGCCCGCATTTCGGTTTGCTGTCACTCTCCCCCACACCTGATCCTGAACAACCAGCATCCCTATTTTCTTCAGCTGATTGCCCAATTCCTTGATGTTGTAGCATACCAGACGATTGTTGATATCCACATTCGTGTGGTGATTGAAGACCTTCAAAGAACCTTTTACATAAATCTCCAGCGCAGTCGCTACATGATGCGCTTCCTTCTCTTCCTGCTTTAAAAGGGCGTTGTACAAATCCTCGAGTATCGGCATATTCTCCGGCTTTGGGTCATCGAAGTACCGCTGATAAATCTGATGCACACAGCGGTCAATGACCGTTTTTTCGACCGGATTCAGCCCGTCTTTTCCGCCGACAACCAGCTCACACAGGGAAAGAATAAAATCTGCTTTTAAGGCAACTGGGTTATCATCCTCAGAGTAGTTTAAGTTGATATCCATTGGATTGATATAATTCGTACTGGATAAGCTTATCTTGATGACCTGTCCCTCAAATTTGTGTACCAGTGCTGTATACTCTGCTTCCGGGTCACAGATGATGACATCATCATCACTTACCAGAAAAGCATTGGCAATCTCTCTTTTGGCTGAAAATGATTTGCCTGAACCAGGCGTTCCCAGAATCAATCCGTTTGGATTTTTGAGTTTCTTTCTATCCACCATAATCAGGTTATTGGAAAGAGCATTTAAGCCATAATACAGGGTATCTCCCTCCGACTGGAAAAGCTCTTGTGTGGTAAACGGGACAAAAATCGCCGTGGAACTGGTGGTGAGTCCCCTTTTTATGTCAATCAGATTCTGAGCGAGCGGAAGACAGCTCATCAGTCCCTGTTCCTGCTGGAAATCCAATCGACGCAGATTACAGTTATGCTTCTGAGCAATGCTTTGTGCCTGAAAGACATTGTTTTCCAATTCCTGTTCAGTCCGTCCTGTATTCATCACCAGAAACGTGATGAGGAACATGCGTTCATTCTGACTCTGCAATTCTTTCAGCAGTGCTTTGGCATCTCTGCCGTAGGTAGCAAGGTCGCTTGGAATGATGTCCATATCATATCCAGCACGAACTGCTTTTTTCTGCTCTTCAATCTTACTGCGGTCTAGTTCTGTTATGGTTCGTTTCACCGTTTTGATTGCGGCAGTCTGATCCACCGACTGGATGTGTATTGTTACGATCTGGCTGGATTCCATCCCCAGAAAATCTGCCAGAATACGGTCACTCAAGTCAGAGGCAGTAATTGCCAGAAATGACATAGCTCCGTACATGTTCCCCATCTGAAAGGTTCGGTTAGTCTGAAAAGCAAACGAGGCCGGTGCGATAAAATCCTTAACAGAAAGTCCGGATTCGACCAGACCCTTCCAGTCAAAAAAGAATTTCTCCTCATCTCCCATATGAAAAACCGCATGCATCAGATTGAGCCTTTCTTTTCCATTCATCGATTTTGCCGTCACCCCTAGCCTTCTAAAGTTATTGATCAGGTCATTCTCGATATGGATGAGTCTCGGCTTTGCCTGCCTCATAGATTCTGCTGTGATGCCAAAGGTAAGATACTTTGTTTTTGTCAAACCGTTGTTTCCCTGTGACAGCTGTTTTCTAAGCATTTGGCTGTACTCTGCCCGAACCGGATTGAAAGAATCTTTCCTGTATGGAATACGGATACTTTTTTCAAAACTGTCTGCATCGGTGCTCATATTCATGAAGGAAAGCTCAAAATGAATCGAACTGTCAAAGAAGTTCAGGAAACTGCACCATTCATCAAAGATAGCTGTTTTATCCTCCTGCTGTGCCAGCTGATAGTTGATGTCCTGAAACTGAATGGTCTTCGTGTAGTAATTATCTGTCACACGACAGATTCCATCTGGGAACATTCTCTGAAATGGGATGGACTGCTGAGCAGTCTTTGGGATTCCGTTCTCCAGCTTGGAACGTTCCACAACTGCCTTAATCTCTCTTTTCTGTTTTCTGCTTAGATGTGCTTGCATGTTTCCCTTTCTTGCCTGTGGATTTTTTTGAAAAAGCAATGCGTTCTACCTCCTGTTCCAGTTTGTTTTGACGTATCAGAGCCTCATAATAGTTGATGGTCTGATATGGTCTTATCTTCGGTCGAATGAATTTAGCCTGGATGAACTGCTTTACTATCACTTCCAGTGGTTGTCCATTTTTCTCATACATCGCCAGAAGGAACAACGGGAGCATGACGATCATCATCACCATTGTTGCCAGACTGACATTTCCACTGCGCTTGATCAAAAAGAACAGCGGCACTCCAATGAGAGCCGCTGTTCCAAAACAAATGAGCTGTCTTTTTGTAAGATTAAAAAGGATTTTTGATTTTACCCGTGTCAGGTCACGTGGTACTGGTATATATGCCGCCAAAGAAAAACCTCCTTTCCGATATTAATGTGCATTGAGCACACTCTTTGCTAATGAACCTGTCTTAAAAAGCGTAAAACAGAGCAGGACTGTATAACCCACGATACCCCAGATTGAAGCGATTGGATCACCACTGACAGACAGGGAATGAATCAGTACAGCATAGATTCCCACACAGATCATGATCAAAAAGCCCTGAAATCCAAGAGCAAAAAGGGAGCGAAGATAGTTTTGGCCAGTACTGCTCTGTTCTCTGTTTCCAAATGTGGCAAAAGGAATCGGAGCAAGACTCACCATAAGATAGATTTCGATCATTCGTCCGTAAACAATGACGAAGATGACAACCGCAAGTGCTGACATTGTAACCTGCAAGATAAAGGATTGCAGAAACAACCCCAGCAATGGACCGAGGTCCATACCTTGCAGAGTTGCTTCCATTGACTCCAATGCAGATCCGTCAACTGCGGTACTGCCAGAAATAATGCCGCCGCTTGAATCGATAACACGCTGTGCTACATCAAACACTGCCATTGTGATACTAAAAGTATTTGTAATCAACATAACTGCGGCAAAGGTCTTGAATATCCATTTGAAAAATATCCATGTTTCAAAGTTAGCCAGATTGTTATGCTCCACAATAAGCTGAATTAGTTCATAACAGGCGATAAAGGTCAGTATCATGCCTGCTATGGGAATGATTACCGACTCGGAGACATTTCGTATCATGGAAAAAACCCCTGGCGAAAACGCGGCAGGGGTCGTTCCAACAGAAGATGCTATCTCACCGACCTGATTATTGACAGAATCAAACATCCCCGACAGATTTCCCATGATACCTGACACAAGCATTTCTTTCAGCCAATCGGTGATCTGCTGGAGAATCTTTTCCACAAGATGTCACCTCCTTTTTCCTGATTAACCGAACAGGCCCGACAGAAGTGGTACAAGAGTAGTTCCGATAAGTGCTACCCCTCCACCTGCCATCAGCTGTTTCATACCCTGGCTTTTTGCACCTGGGTTATCATTTCCGTAGCCTTCCAGAAGATTGATGACGCCCCAAATACCAAGTCCTGCCCCCAGTGCTACTACCAGTGTTTGTAAAACTGTTACTGCGCTGTTAAAAAATTCCATTTCTCTTTCTCCTTTCAAAAATGGACCAGCTCCGAACATTTTGAGCTGGTCCTTGTGTACTGAATCTTACTTTTAACCGAACAGGCCGGAAAGAAGTGGTACAAGGGTAGTTCCGATGAGCGCTACTCCGCCACCCGCCATCAACTGTTTCATGCCCTGGCTTTTTGCACCCGGGTTATCATTTCCGTAGCCTTCCAGAAGATTGATGACACCCCAGATGCCAAGTCCGGCGCCCAGTGCTACTACCAGTGTCTGTAAAACTGTTACTGCATTGTTAAAAAACTCCATTGTTTTCCTCCTTAAATCATTTTGTCTTTCATTCTCGTTCCGGTGTTGTCTGTATTTTCTATTCTAGCCGAATAGGTCAGTGGACAATTTTCCTCACATCCCGGTTTCATTCAGAATCCTGATATATGAGCTTTTATCATTGTCCGGCGGCGAGCGCGGCAAGCGTCTAACATATCTCCGTCCTAAATCCACTGCTACCTTTTCTACGGTCTGCCTTCCTTTTTTAAACAATCTATCCATCTTCTTCACCTCCTTCATCTGCATCCATCACGATAAACTCATCATCCGCTTTGAGTTTCAACCGGCAACTGAGATATTGCTCGATGTTAAACTCATTTTTCCTGCTGTAATCAGCTGTCAATTTATAATTCGGATGCTGTGTCAGGTCATACTTATCAGACAAAAACGGGCGGACTCCGCGAAGCTGTAAGATGCACTTTCTGCCGTCCAGCACTGCAAGTTCATCAATAGATGCAAGATCATGCCCTGTTTTTTGATAATTTGTACCATAGGACGGGCTGTTGCCACGGGTGTCCGATGTGTTATACAGATCAATCGTTTCCTTCCCTAGTGCCTGATTGAGTTCTTTCAGGGTTGTCGGTTCAGAACCGCCTAAAAAGATGCGAGAATCCATATTTCCAATGATGGTATCTGCATTGTCTTTGTAGATAGCTTTCAGCTGGGATTGTGCCTGCAACACCAGACAAGCCGAAATCTCACGGCTTCGGATAGTCGCAACCAGATTTTCCAGATTCGGTATCTGACCGATGTTGGCACACTCATCAATCAGACAGCGTACATGGACCGGAAGCCTGCCGCCATATACATCATCCGCTTTTTCACACAGCAGATTAAACAGTTGAGTATAAATCAACGAAATCAGAAAATTAAACGTACTGTCTGTATCGCTCATAATGAGAAAGAGCGCTGTTTTTTGGTCTCCCAAGGTATCCAGCTGTAGTTCATCATACATTGTGATGTCCCTGACTTCTTGAATGTCAAAGGGGGCAAGTCTGGCTCCGCAGGAAATCAGGATGGATTTTGCCGTTTTACCTGCCGCCAGCTTATATTTCTTGTATTGGCGAACTGCAAAATGGTCAGGCTTTTTCTTTTCCAGTGTCTCAAACATCATATCGACTGGATTCTGAAATTCCTCATCATCCTCTCTGACTTCCATCGCATTTAAAAACTCGATCAGAGTTGAGAAGTTTTGTTCTTCTATCGGCGCTTCATAGTGGATATATCCTATCAATGCACAGTAAAGCAGGGTTTCTGCTTTGGTCCAGAACTCGTCTCCTGCTTTTCCATCCCCTTTTGTGTTTGCTATCAATGCCGTTACCAGCTTCAAAATATCCTTTTCCGAATGGATATAAGCCATTGGATTATAATGCATGGATTTTTTGAAGTTAATCGTATTGAATATCTTGATCTGATACCCCTTTTTCCGCAGCAGGTGGCCACAGGACACTACGATATCTCCCTTCGGGTCAGTGACCACATATGAACTGTGGCACTGGAGCAAGTTAGGCTTAAGCCAAAAACGCGTTTTACCAGAACCTGACCCTCCGACGATCAGAACATTTTTGTTCCTTGCATTTGCCGGATTTTTCGGGCGGTTGGACATCATCAGACGCTCTGTTTTGGTTAAGATGATGTTGTCCTCAAACTTTGGTGCTATAAACGGTGCGATATCTTTTGCTGTCCCCCATCGTGCTGAACCGTACTCCATGCCATGACGGTACTTTTTCGCATTTTTTCCTTTTAAGTAAACTGCCAGCCGCAATCCTGCTCCAGAAAGAATACCTGTCAGCAAATCTACCTGATGGAATCCTGGCATCAGGTTTTGGAAAGCCATTGGGATGGCAGAAAGAAAGCCGAGGATTTTTGCAGATGTGTCTGCATCCCCGGCTATACGCCACGCTTCTCCGAAATTAGCTGCAAGCAATCCCAAAATAAAATATGGGATATTCAGAATCAGAAGTCGTTTTATCTCTTTTCTGTTCATCAAAGGTCACGCTCCTGTTGTTTCTGGCGTATTTTCTTCGGAATAAAAGAAGCCGCCAGTTCCTTGAATCGATTCAGCTGTGTCAGAACACTCGGCTTTTCTTTCCGGTTCATTACTCTTGCCTGATATTCATTGCAGAGAGCACCCAGTGCTTCCCCATCTTTGGCACGGACGAACACCGTATATCTCGGTGGGTCCACACTTTTGTTTTTCCGCACAGCATAGACGATACCGTACTTTCTTGCCAGCTGTTCAAACTCCCGAATTCCTCGCTGATCCACTTCGCTGGCCGCAGCTCCCTGATTTTGTTGTAGGAGCTTTTTTACACTCTGCCTGCCTTTTGGTGTTTTCTCCTGTTGTGACATCATATCGTGATATACCTTGTTCAGGATTCGAATCAACTGTCTGCAGGTCAGCTTTGTGGTCGTAATTGCGAGATTGACTGTCCTGTTCTCTACTTCTTCCTGCAATCCACCTCACCCCATTTCTCTGTGATGTTTTCGCTATTCCTAGCATATTTGAAATTATCATATGTGCGTTGCACTTGCTCCTCGCCTTCTTCGCAGAAAGCTGCCTTTACTTTCACCGGTTTTTCCAGTAATGCTAATACTGTACTCTTTCAAACCATATCGTCTCCTCTTCTATTGGACACAACAAAAGCGATCATCTATAAACCATACCGTTCATAAACAATCGCTTTCTTATCCTGACAGGAATCCCATCTTTTCTTCTGTTTCAGAAACAACCTGTCATCGCTCCATATTCCGATCCCGTTTCTTCTGCCATTGTTCCAGCAGTTTGATGATGGTATCTTCCATCTGTTTTGGGGTATAGGACTTTGGGAAATACTTTCGGAGCACATCATTTTTAATCGTCACTCGGTCCTGCTCATTTTTCTTTTCCTCCGACAGAATTGCACACATCGCATCCAGACTGCATTTTCCCTCCTGACTGAATTTCTTTAATCGCTGTGCCTGCGAAAGTGAAGGAGTTGTCTGTGCGTAGTCCATCGCTTCCAGAAAACCCTGCTGTTCTTCCTTTTTCAGATAAGACAGCTCCACTGCCGGATTGAAGGCGATTTTCTTCTCATCGACCATCTCCAGCAGTTCAGGAATCAACTCTGTCAGGCGGATAAACCGTCGTACAGATTCTCTGCTAATCCCCACAGATTCTCCTAATTCTTCATTAGCTCGCAACTTCGACCCAACTTGTGTCGAAGTTAAATCCTTTCTTTGTCCCTGATGCTTGATAGCTTCCAATTTCATTTTATAAGCAAAAGCTCTCTCACTGGGAAGAAGTGTTTCTCTTTGCAGGTTGGAATCCACCATCAAGATTGTGGCGGCATCATCATCCATATCCCGTACAATCACCGGCATCGTTTCTTTCCCCGCAAGTTTGGAGGCATGATGGCGGCGGTGTCCAGCGATCAGCTCATAACCTCCTTCCGGACGGGGACGGGCGATTGCAGGTGTCATAACCCCAAACTGCGTGATGCTCTCTACCGTTTTCTGCATGGCTTCATCATCCAGAACCTTGAATGGATGTCCCTTAAATGGATAGAGTTCGGAAAGCTTGATTTCCTGCACCCGTTCCTGCTGGGCTTCACTGGTTGGTCTGAAAATATCATCGTAACTGCTCAAGCTGATGTTTCCGCCTTTTTTCGGCATTGCTGATCACCTCCCTGGTAAGTATTCTATAAGCTTCTGCTACTTTTCCTTTTGGATCATGTCTAAAAATGCTCTTGCCCTCGGCACTGATCTCCTCTGCACGAACAGAACGGGGGATATCCGTCTGGTAGACCTTGAGCTTGGTACCATAGTTTTCCCGAATCAGGTTTGCAATCTCTTTAGCGTAGGTTGTACGGCTGTCCACCATCGTCAGCAAGATTCCCTCGATTCGCAGTTTCGGATTGATTTGCCGTCGCACCTTATTGATAGTCTGTAAGAGCTGTTCCAACCCCTTCGCCGGAAGATAAGCCGCCTGTACCGGAATCAGTACATTGTCTGCCGCCGCCAGTGCATTGACAGTGAGCATTCCCAAAGAAGGCATACAATCCAGCAAAATAAAATCATAGTCCTTTTTGATTGTATCCAGATACTGTTTCAGGATAGTCTCCCGACTCATGGCGTTGACCAGAGAAACCTCCATGCCGGACAGTTCGATATTGGCAGGCATCAAATCCACACCTTCCTGATGATGCAGAATCCCTTCTCCGGGGACAACCGGCTCTTCCATCATCACCTTCTGCATCATATCAGAAAGCGTCAGAGACAGCTTGTCCGGTATTGGGTAACCCAAACTGATTGTCAGAGAGGCCTGTGGGTCTGTATCGACGACCAAAACCTTTTTCCCTTCCATAGCCAATCCAACCCCCAGATTCTCACAGGTTGTCGTCTTTCCCGTACCACCTTTCTGGTTCACAATCGCCATGATGGTTGCCTGTTTTGCCACTGTCTTTCCTCCTCCTTTGTTTCTTGAACTTTTTCAATTTACATCACCTCTCGAGGCTTGATATTGTTCATACCGCATCAGAGCGTCATAGTAACCGTCCATGGTCAATACAGCATTATATATCGCCGCAAGCAGATACTGTTTGATATTGCGAATCTTTGTTGTATTTTCCTGAAAGCAGTTCATCACGAATTTGATGTGTTCGGAATTTAGCTTCATCAGTCGACCTCTCACAACATCAATCGGCTTATCATCGCTCGCAATACGAATCCATTTTCTTTTACTGCACATAGTCTCTGCTATCAGTTCCAGAACCGAATCCAGCAATTCCCTGTTATATGGATACTCCTGATAGAGTATCTCAAACTCCAACTGCTCAAAGAAGTAATCACGGTAGTATTCATAATCTCCGTTCCCTTCCGTTCCAGAATCATCGGAAGGAAAAGAAAGATTCTTTTTACTCTCCTTAAGATTATTTCTCTTAATATTATTCCCATGTTCTTTTGACATTTCCAGAGCTGTCAGATTCACATTTTCAGAAGTGTCATTTTCACATTCCAGGAAGTGTTCGTCCTTACATGGTGCAGAACAGATAAATTTCTTTACATAGATTAGGTTTGGTTTGCCAAGTCCCTGTTTTTTGCGCAAAATCAGATTACCTTTTTTCTCAAGCTCCGCAAGGATCTGAATCGCCTTCTTATTCCCGCAGCCAAGTGCTTCCATGATATTTTCTACTCTGTAGATGATATAGACCCTTCCCTTTTCATCAATCCATCCATTTTTTCTGGAGATACTCATCCGGTCCAGAAACAGTCCGTACAACAGCTTTGCTTCCGCAGACAGATTTCGGTATCGACTATCAGTAAAAAGCAGTTTTGGAACCCGATAAAATGAATATTGCTCTGATTCATCGATTCCAAAAAATTCCTCATACATTTTACGAGTTCACCACCTCTTTGGGCGGAAAATGCTCTTTCTGCAATGGCACTTTACGGATCGTGCGTTTCTTTAATCCATATGGACAACTTGTATAGTAGCAAAATCGATACTTCCAGTGTGGTTTATAGTATTCGCATTTTCGACAGCATTTTGGTGCACTTACTCCTGTTCGATTTAAGTTCTGGTACATCATCACCACTCCTTCTCTCTTTTTCCTTTGCCCTTCCTCAGCGAATACAAAGTTCTCTCATCAGTTGTTTGGTACACCAGCCGATACAAAGCCTCGCCCGACCATATGGACAGCCATCGCACTCACTTTTCGGTTTCTCTGGTACAGAAATGAGATAATAGCAGTTCTCCCGCCCAAGTCCACAGCCGATTCGACTATTTTTCCAAAAGAAACAGTTGCGACACTCCGCTGGTTTTTCCGGTGCATATATCGGTTTTCTCAAATAAAATCTCTCCCTTCGTTTTTTTCGAAATAAAAAAAGAACGTCCATCCTGCCTCTTCAAAAGGCGAACAAACGTTCTTTGATGTTATGATATTTGACAAGGTATCCCAGAAGCCCTATCCTGTAAATGGAATAGTCTATCTTTTTCTGCTTGGACTTTCTGTTCCGGCAGTATGATATCTGTTAATCATCAACTTCGTAACAGTTTATCCAGGATACATATGCAGTGCATAATTATAATATTTATACATTCTTGTCGGTCAAATTCTTTCCTCTCAGCTCTCACCCTCTTAACATTTCGTTATGCTTTTCAGTAATTTTACTGAGCCTGTTTTCCAATGGGATTTCAGCATGAAATCTGGGACAAAAATCAGCGAAAACCCTTTATTTATAAGGCTTTTAAACGTTATCCTTATTATAACTCAACAGTCAATCCTTCTTACAATACCAGTTGCTTTCATATCAAAATCTCCTTATCCGTTTCTATGATTTTGCTGCACTGTTATTGTTTGCAGGATACGGGAAAATATGCATAATTTGATTTTCTTTGATTTTTTATATCAAGTTTGGATTAATAAAAAATATCTACCCACATCATCCAATAAGATTTCACCGACTTTTTTACTTTCTTACCGATAACGTCTTTCCAATATAACTCCAGTTTTCCTTTTGATAGCTTACATATTTCCAGTTACTTTCATCGTTTTGTTTGATCTTCAATGTTCCAGTATAGACTGGTTGTTCTTCCACTCCACCTTCGCCGACCTGAAGATACATCATATCCCCTTCGGTATATCCTCCCATCAGCTGCATCCCATAACCGCCGCCAAATCCGCACAGCATAGTATAGGTGTTTCTTTCCGGGTGATAAAATTGGGACTGGCGCAGCTGTTTTGCATCGACATCAAAGTACTGCCTGATAGCCTCCTCCACCGCTTCTGCCTGAGCTTCCTTCTGGACATACTCTGCCCCGCCTACAATCGTCAGGTCTTCCGGCGTGACAGGTAAAGTCAGAAGATTGTTGTACGCACAAAAGTTGACCAAATCATCCGGCAGGATTTCCTGTACCGAGTCCCAGCCGTATGTATACATGTGACCAGTCGGGATCAGTGGAAACAGATATTTCTGCTGCCATTCCAGACGCTCCTGCTCGTTTAAGTTTCCCATTTTTATTTCCTTTTCAAAGCGATAGCTAAGATACTCCCACTTTTCCTCCGAAATCATCCGCACCTTCAGTTCTCCCAGTGGTTCCTGCGACTGGCCAAAATTTCCTTCCCCAATTTTCAAGGTAAGGATATCACCTTCCTGTGACACATCAGTGACCGAAGCTCCGTATTCTCCTCCCCAACCGGAAAAAAGGGTATAACATTCTGCCCCTGCATCATAAAAGGAGGACTGGCGCAGCTACTGTGCATCCACTGAAAAATACTGCAAAACTGCCTCTTCCAGCTGTTCTGCCGGCGCCATATTATCTATGTAGGATGCTCCGTCACAGATTTTCTGCCCTGCTGGTTCAGTCGGAAGCTCCAACAGGTTATTGTAAGCTGCAAAGTTTACCAGATCATCCGGTTTTATTTCTGATGGGGAATCCCAGTTGTAACGAAACAGACGCCCGGTTGGGATCAACGGCTGAAGATAGGTTTGATCTGCTAATTCTATTGAAATCTCTGTTTTCTTTTGCGCGCATCCCGAAAAAAGGCCCATCAGTATTACAGTCACGATTATCGTGCTAAGAAAATTTATCTTTTTCATTATTCTCCCCACCTTTCCATTCTATCTTGCTAGAAGTTCCAGATTTTCTGCCAGTTTGAATATTTCTTTCTTTCCAATATTTCCAGAAATGTTTATCGATATGTTTCCCATATTAAGATAAAGTGTCTTTATATCTTCTTTTTCTGTATAAAAACCTTTTTTTCCCTTTATCTCAATTTCTGTTACCATAGACTTTTCTGTATCAATTAGTGTCGTTCTCTTTTCTGAATTATCCCACTGACAAATAAAAAAATAATGAGCATCCTTTTTAAACCTGATATAAGAATAATGTTCTGCTTCTCTTTCATCTACAATTTCAAAATCAACTGGAATGTATTTAGGAAAGTAAAAATATTCCAATGAACCCTCATAATCTTCCGATACAATCTGTTTATATGTTTCGATGGATGTGTAGCGTTCTTTTCTTAAAAAGACCGTTTCATAAAGGGAAAATCCATTTGCATCTGCTAAAAAAATCAAACTTCCGGATACAATTCCCGCCGTCAGCAAAACACTCGCTGCCCGCCGCAGTCCTTTACTGCTCCAAGCATGTCGGATACAATGCATCCGATAAGCCCGTTTAATCCTTCTGACAAAGCGCTTGGACGGAATGTAATCCTCCATCTTGTGTTCTTCAAAGAATTGTTCTGATTTTTGCAGTTCTTCTTCCTCAACCTGCCGCAGTGCCTCTGCAAGAAATACGTCAAACAGTTCCTCATTCAGCTTTTCCCTGCTCATCTGACCCCATCCCTTCTTCTGACATATTCCTTCATGATTCTGCGGCGGATTCGACTCAAACGCACCGAAACATTTTTGGTCGAAATTCCCATCACATCTGCAATTTCTTCATAGCTCCATTGATAGATAACTTTGTAGATCAACACCTCCCTGTCTTCTGGTTTCAGTCCGTACAAAATATTTTTGATTTCCTGCACCGTTTCTTCGCTGGAAAACCTCTCCCAAGTGGGGTCAATTTCTATACTCTCCTCATCCTGATCCTCAAAATCGATTGGTACGATCTTTTGATTTTTGTGATACATCGTAATGGCGATTCTCTCTACTGTTACCAGCAAAAAACGTCTTGTCCGCATGCTGTCTGTCTCCGACAATCTATCCAAATGTTTGAGTGCACGAATAAACGCTTCTTCTACCGCATCTTCTGCCAGATGATGGGAATGCAGGATATCATACGCTTTTCCAATCAGCACCCGATAGTGCTGACGAAAAATCGATGTGAATTTTTCCTGTTCCTCCTCACTGTATGTCATGAAAAGCAGCACTCTGCTCTCCCCCGCTTTCTTTTTAGACTAACATCTTCTTATATACACTCTACCGCAAATTCCGAAACCTGTCAATGATAAAATTGACAAGCTTAAAATGATGTAAAAAAGATGTAGTATTTTATGTTTCATTCAGTTACTATTATAGTAAGAATAACTGCGATTCTCGCCGATTTACTACACTTTAATTTTTATTTAGAGGGGGATTTTTATGAAACTGACAAAAAGCATTGCTGTCTTCCTAACACTTTCTATGCTTATTTCCTTAAATGCCTGTATGGCTAAAACTTCTGAACAGAATACATCCACAGCAGAGCAAACCTCTGAAGATGAATATCAGTATCATTTTATCTCCCATAAGATTCATGAAAAGGGTGACGTAACTCATCCAAGCCTGCAAAAAGCCTGAAACCTCTGCTCAAACGATAAAAACGGTTAGCAAAACATAGGGCTTGACCCTCTTTCTCGCAGCATGTATAATTCAAATAAATAGGAAAATATCCCTAGACTAACCAACTGATTACTCATGATATTTTCTATTGCAGCGATTATTTGACAGCACAAGGAGAACCCATTATGATTCGTGAAATTTGCAAAGACGAGGCTTTTCTGGCTCAAAAAGCAGAACTGGCCACACCGGCAGATCTGCAAGTTGCCGCAGATCTGCTTGATACCCTGATACACCACAAGGAAGGCTGTGTTGGACTTGCTGCCAACATGATCGGTGTAAACAAGCGCATCATTGCCTTTGACAATGATGGAAGCTATATGGTCATGTTCAATCCTCAGATCATCAAAAAAGCGGAACCTTACGATACTGAGGAAGGTTGCCTTTCTCTCAGCGGAGTTCGTCCGACCAAGCGCTGGAAATCCATTAAGGTTTCCTGGCAGAACGAAAAGTTTCAGCAGCGCCTGAAAACCTTCACCGGCTGGACGGCACAGATTATCCAACATGAAATTGATCACTGTGAGGGAATCATCATATGAAAAAATGTAGAATTACCGTTATGCGCATTACCCGCTACGAAGATTTGATAGCACAATATGAAAATCCAATCGAACATGCCTGCGATATGAAAGTGGGACAGGTTTTCATTGCCAACGGCTGGGAAAAGCCGGATGGTTTTTGCCAGAGTGCATGGGACACCCTCTCCCCTTTCATCCTTGCTTTGAGTCATGGTGCAGAGAATTTTTATGACGGCTGGATGAAAAATCCCCGTTCTGCTATGCTTTCCTGCAATGATGGATTCCGTCCGGTAAGCTTTCTGGTAGAAACAATGAATGAAGATGCTGACTAAGGAGTATTGCCATGTTTAAAAATAAGGTTGTTGTCGTTACGGGTGGAGCCAGAGGAATCGGCAAAGCCATCACAGAAGAATTTCGTAAGGCAGGTGCACAGGTATGTGTCATCGACCTTTTGGAAAACGACTATTATATCGGTGATTTGGCTGATCAGCAGGTGCTGGAAGATTTTGCCCAAAAGGTAATTGCTGACTTTGGACATGTAGATTATCTGATCAACAATGCCCTGCCGCTGATGAGAGGTATCGACCAGTGCAGTTATGAAGAATTTAACTATGCCCTCCGGGTCGGCGTCACTGCTCCTTTTTACCTCACCAAGCTGTTTGCACCTCATTTTGCTCCCGGTGCGGCCATTGTGAATATCTCCTCTTCCCGCGATCGGATGAGCCAGCCCCAGACTGAAAGCTATACCGCAGCCAAAGGCGGCATCTCTGCCCTGACTCATGCTTTGGCAGTAAGTCTTGCTGGCAGAGTGAGAGTCAACTCCATTTCTCCCGGCTGGATTGACACCAATTATACCGTCTATGACGGTCCGGATGCTATTCAGCATCCATCCGGCCGAGTTGGCAACCCTTTGGACATTGCCAATATGGTGCTCTATCTCTGCTCGGACAAGGCAGGATTTATCACCGGTGAAAATATCTGCATTGATGGTGGCATGACCCATCAAATGATCTACCACAACGATTATGGCTGGACACTGGAAAACCCAGACAAATAATATGAATTGACAAAACACCCCGACTACTCTCAATTTTATGAGAACAGTCGGGGTGTTTTTGATGTAAGGAAAAAGCCGTTTTACTGTAATTCTTCCAGAAAACGCTTGAGGTTGTCTAAACCGATTCGGATACCGAGCAGGCTGTCTTCGATTCCTTCAAATTCCAATCCCAGATAGCCGTCATAGCCTTCCCGTTTTAGCACACGCAGACACTGTTTTACCGGCACCATTCCATGACCGATGATAGTACCTCTCAGATAGTTTCCGGCACGGGAAGAAAAGAATCCTTCTCCCGGATTTGGCTCGTTACCGCTTTTGACAATAAAATCCTTTGCATGGACATAGAACACATAAGGTGCTGCTTTTCCACAGGATTTGGCTGGGTCTTCATCTGCACAAAGGAAGTTTCCCATATCACAAAGCCATCCGAAATTTGGATGATTGACTGTGTTGATCAGCTTTTCCACCCGATCCGCATCCTGTAAAAAGAATCCGTGGTTCTCTACCATGGTACGAATACCTTTCTGTGCTGCATATTCCGTAACCATCCGACATCCATCTGCCAGACGCTCCACCACATTTTGCAAACCTCTGTTTGCTCTATCTGGACCAAAGCCCCATGCGGCATCATGGCGCATACTGGTGCTTCCAAGAATCTGTGCAACATCCACCTTTTTCATCAGGCGCTGTGCTTCTGTTTTCGGATCGTTTGCAAGGAAATCTGAAAAAACAGTATAATTGGATACTATCAAGCCAACCTTTTTGCACTCCTGCGCAATCTGCTGTGCATACTCCTCTTCACTTACTCCTTCTGGCGGCTGCAAATCAGTAAATTCGATTGCATCAAATCCCATTTCTTTTGCTTTTAAAACACAATCCAGCTGTGTCATTCTTCCATCACGAAGATACTGCTGAAAGCTGTAAGAACTTACGGCAAATTTCACTGTTTTCTTTCTCCCTTCCAAGCTCTGCGGTCAAACTGTCAATTTTAAGCAATAACGACCTCATGACCTGTGCTTGCAGACTCATAAATGGCATCCAGAATCTTCATCAGAGTAATACCGTCCTCTGCAGGTGCTTTACATGGAGTACCATGTACCAGGCAGTCAATATAATGATTTATCTCCTGTTCAAACAGTCCATCAAAGCTCAGCGCTGTCGGCATACACAGCTGTACATTGTTCATATAACCGTTTTGCTGACTGTATAATTCCAGTTCCGGATCCAGTTTAGCTCCTGCTTTGGTTCCAAACAATTCAATCTTGCCTTCATCCTGCTTGATATTCAACGAGAAGGAAGCCTCAACCGAAACCACTGCACCATTATCGTAACGGATCATAGCTGTTGCAAGATCTTCTACGTTAAACTCTTCCTTTCCGGTAGCGGAAGATGCTGTATATCCTTTCTTATCCTTCAGCTCACGGCGATCCCCCAGTTTATGGAATACTGCGCCATAGACCGAAACTGGTTTTGGATTACCCAGCAAATAACGGGTGAGATCAATAACATGGACGCCCAAATCGATCAGTGGTCCGCCTGCCGACATTTTTTTGTCACCAAACCATCCGCCGGGACTTCCATTTCGGCGCAGATAGGTTGCCTTCGCATAATACAAATCACCAAAATAATCGTGGTCAATAAAGTCTTTGACGATTGCGCAGTCATTTCCAAAACGTCGAACAAAACCCACCATTAAAAGTTTTCCGCTTTCTTCGGCAGCTTTTTTCATCTCCTCTGCTTCCGCAGCGGAGGTTGCCATCGGTTTTTCGCAGAGAACATGTTTTCCTGCTTTCAGCGCTGCAATTGTGCAGGGTGCATGCTGGCTGTTCCAGGTGCAGACACTGACTGCATCCAGCTCAGGCAGTTCGCGAAGCATGACATCTTTATCGGTATAAAGTCGGGTAACACCGTACTTTTCGCCCATCTCTGTCAGGCGATCCTCCCGGATATCACAAAACGCATAAACCTCCACATTTGGATTTTTCCGATAGGCATGGATATGGCTTTCCGAAATACTTCCCGTACCAATAATGCCGATCTTCAGTTTTTTCTCCATGACTTTTCCCCCTTTTGCTTATCGAATGAGATTTTTCAGATAATCTGCTGCTTTCTGGATGTCTGCCTGTGGATCTTCTCCAACTTCCCTCTCAATAGTCAAAAATCCATGATAACCGATTTCATCCAGCGCTTTTAAATATTCCGGGAATGGTACCTTTCCTTCTCCCAAAGGCAGTTCCGTGAAAGACTCACTTTCCAGCATCTCGGCTTCAACCAGCCCATAGATAATTTCCGGATCACGATAGAAATTTCGGCGTCCATCCTTTGCGTGTGTATGTACAATATAATCTTTCAGGGTATAGACCGCCTGAACCGGATCATCCCCTGTCACCATAACAAGGTTTGCTGGGTCCAGATTGACCGCTACACCGGTGGAATGAAGTTCATCCAGAAAATGTTTTAAGGTAGCTGCGGTTTCCGGACCGGTTTCAATGGCAAAATGCGCGTCCAGAGAATCCGCATACTGTGCCAGTTCAAAACATGCCTGCTGCATCACCCCATAACGCGGATGACTGGGATCTGCCGGTACAACCCCAATGTGTGTTGTCACAATATTGGTTTCCAGATCTTTTGCAAGCTCCAGAATTCGTTTAGATCTTTCGATAAGCTCTGGATTTTTTTCTTTATCACCAAAGCCATGACCCAGATCACCGCACAAAGCCGAAATCACCAAACCATGATCCTTGACCATCTGCAAAAATTCCCGCCGTTTTGCATGGCTCATATTTTCCGGAGAAAGTTCTCCTTTTGTGGCATATACCTGAATTCCCTGCACACCAAGGGAAGATGCCTTCTTTAATGCGGTAGGGATATCACTCCGGAAGGATTCCAGCAGCACACCAATGGAAAAATCGTACATGACAAATGCTCCTTTCAGCTGTTTGATCACTGGATTGACAAAATTTATATCTTTATTATATAATGGGCACAAATTACAAGTAAAGAAAATAATCTGCCATAAATTAACATAATCTTGCTTTTTTCAGGAAAGAAGGTTTTTTTACGAAACGACAGACCTCCTATGAAAATATTCAATTTACTGACAGCAGTTTTCCTGTCATCTTTCATTTTGACCATCTAAAACATGACGAGGACTTCATGATCCACTGGCAGAATGATCTGGAACTTCTTTACCTGGTGGATGGAGACGCAGAAATCACCTCCGACCACCAGCGCTGTACTTTTTCTCCGGGACAGATTGCTGTTATCAACTGCACCTGCCTCCATTCAGTTAAAGCTATCAACCAATCCTGTTCCTATTACTGTCTGATTGTAGGGCAAAACTATCTGGAACAGCAGGGCATCCCCATCAGTGAACTGGCATTCTCCTTTCAGATTGATGATCCTGTGCTTCGGGAAAAATTCCAAACAATCTGTACCGAAATGTCTCAAAAGCTTCCCTTTTATAAATCCGAAGTAAAATCGGCTGTACTTTCTATCGCTGCCAGATTAAGCCGAAATTATTCCTGCCCGACAACCGAACCTTTTTCTCAGGATCGCCGCCTTGCCATGGTAAAATCTGCCATATCCTATATTCAAAAACATTATGACAAACCGCTGACAATCGATTCTATCAGTACCGAGGTGGGATTCAGCAAATATTACTTCTGCCGTTCCTTTAAGGAAATCACCGGAAGAACGGTGATCGATTATCTGAATCTGACTCGATGTAGCCACGCCCAAAGCCTTCTTTTATCCGGCAGCTGCAATGTCAGCGAATGTGCAGAAGAGTGCGGCTTCCAAAATCTTTCCTACTTCTCCAAAACATACCGGCGATATATGGGACATAGTCCATCCAATCAGCTTTCCAGCATTCTTAAATAGTCCGATAGCAAAAAGCCACTGGGAACACCAGTGGCTTTTCTTATTCCGTAATCAATTGAGAGGAAATTAAGTGCAGATTTCCCGCTTTATCATACTCTGCCTTTATCTGATAACGGGGAAGTTTTTGTTCGATTAATTCCTGCACTGCTGCATCCTGTTCATAATTTTCATATACTGGAATCCATTCATCCTTTTCATCCAGTACACCGCCTGCACCCAATTTTACATAGCTTACCTGTGCAGTATAACCGTCCTCGGTCTGTTCGATCTGATGAAAATATGGTTCTGTCACAATCGCTCCACCACGATGCGGCGGCGTATAAACTCCCTGCTCCCCATGGTAGGTATAAATTGTCGTATTTTCATGGGTACAAGAAACCCCTTCTCCCCAGATTTTCTGGATTGCTGTTTCAATCCATTCTTTCGGCGTAAAGGAATCGTCCATAATGCTAAAAATCAGTGGAGCAAGAAATTCGTCATTCTCTGGATAATCCGGATACAATTCCGGCTGAGAATTACAGGTATAAGTATCTGGTACCATGTTAAATCCTGCATCAAGCTTTACCTGATTATCCAGTTCCTGCGGCGATGTATATTCTCCGGTATCTCCGGCAAAAGCAATCAGGGAATAAAGTTCGGGATATTCTTCTATCACGGTTTGGTTTGATTCCAACATGGTATCAACCGGCTTTTCTCCCGGATAGGTCATCAGGCTACGCAGTGCTGTAAATTCTTCTTCCGTAATCGGCTGGTTATAAAGATCAGGCGATTCATAATGGCCATATCCATCCTCTTCCAGCGTTACTCCTCCCAGAGAAAACTGCCCACCATTCAGCAAAAAGCCAGCCTCATAAAGACCATTATTGCAAACTGTTGCCGCTACGCTGTTAAGCAATGCCTCTACCGATTCTTGATCGCTCAAGGAAGATTCTGCACTACTGTCAGGTGTCAGACTTAAATTGATAATAGCAAAACCTTTTTCTATTTTTACATCAGCAAGATTGAGACCATCTTCTGGTTGATACAAATAACCCATCGCAGTTCGTATGAGCTGTCCCAGGGTATCCTGCGGGCTTACCTCATAATAATGAACCGTATACCCCTGCCTTTGAGCATCGTAGACACAAATTTTCCATTCGTTTGGGACATTTCCTGCCGGAAAAAAAGATTCATTTTGAGTATCATAATCTTCTTCCAGAGCTTTTGCTGTCAGTGCCCCATTTCCCTCGGTGTGTCCCAGCACACCAACATCCAATGGATGAATTTCCTGCTGAGTTTCTGCATTATTTTCCGTTTCCTGGTCGCTTTCCGCGATCATGGTATCTTCGGTTATCACTTCATTTTCAGAGTCGATCCCTTGTCTGTGGCAGGCTGACAGAAAAATGGTGGCTGCTAAAGTCAAAATGATCATTCTCCTGATGGTGTTTTTCATCCTGTCACCCTCCTTTCCATTACAAATCAGATTTTTTACAAACATCTCTTGTTATTATTTCAGCACTTTCACTTTAAAAAGTCAAGAAGCTCTGCCAAAAATACAATTATTTTTCCTATAAGACAATTTTGGGACAAATATCTGCTGTTTGTATTACTTATGGATATCGATATCTTGCATGATGCTTTCCGACATTTTGCTGTGTATTCTTTTTCTTGTCTGAGCAAACAATAAATGTTACAATAAGAAAAGAAAGGAGGAGAAACAATTGGGCAAAAAAATATATATTGCAATTGATTTAAAATCGTTCTATGCATCAGTGGAGTGCAGGGAACGAAATTTTGACCCAATGACCACCAATCTTGTGGTCGCAGACGCCAGCCGTACTGAAAAAACCATCTGCCTTGCTGTCTCTCCTTCCCTGAAAGCTTATGGGATTCCGGGACGTGCCCGCTTGTTTGAGGTAATTCAGAAGGTTCAGGAAGCAAATGAAAAACGAAAAGTAAAAGCTCCGCACCAACAGTTTACCGGCTCTTCCTGCGATGACAAAGAGCTGAAATCTCACCCGGAACTGGCGATTGACTATCACATCGCACCACCGCAGATGGCGCATTATATCAAAATCAGCGCACAAATCTACAAGATTTATCTCAAATATATCGCTGCGGAGGATATCCATGTTTACTCCATCGATGAGGTTTTTATGGATGTTACCAATTATCTTGCGATGTATCAGCTTTCTGCCCGAGAACTTGCCATGAAAATTATTCTGGACGTGCTGGAAACCACTGGCATCACTGCCACTGCCGGTATTGGACCAAATCTTTATCTGTGCAAGGTCGCGCTGGACATCGGAGCAAAGCACATCAAGCCGGACAAAAATGGAGTCCGAATTGCAGAACTTGACGAGATGAGCTACCGCCAATCTCTGTGGACCCATCAGCCTATCACCGACTTCTGGCGGGTCGGACGCGGGTATGCCAAGCGTCTTGCCGAATATGGAATGTACACTATGGGAGACGTGGCCCGCTGTTCCATCGGAAAGGACACTGACTACCGAAACGAAGAACTGCTATATAAGCTCTTTGGCATCAATGCTGAACTGCTCATTGACCATGCTTGGGGATGGGAACCGTGTACCATTGCAGACATCAAGGCATATCGTCCGGAAAATAACAGCATCTGCTCTGGACAGGTTTTGCCATGTCCTTATGACTATGAAAAAACCAGGCTGGTCGTTCGAGAAATGGCAGATTCCATGGCACTGGGACTGGTGGACAAGGCCTGTGTTACCAATCAGCTTGTCCTTACCATCGGCTATGATTCGGAAAATCTCAAAAAAGGATATCGCGGCGATGTTACGATTGATCGATATGGTCGTCCAATCCCCAAACATGCACACGGTACCATCAATCTTGATGCCTTCTCTTCTTCTGCCAGAAAAATTGTAGACGCTGCGTTGACTCTGTATGACCGCATTATGGATTCAGAGCTAACCGTTCGTCGTTTGAGCCTCACCGCCAACCATGTAATCAGTGAAACCGATATTCCTTCCAAACAGATCTGTGAGCAGCTTGATCTTTTTACCGACTACGCTGCTATCGAAAAACAGCAGCAAGAGGAAAAAGAACAGCTAGAGCAGGAAAAGAAGATTCAGAAAACCATGCTCTCTATCCAGAAAAAATTTGGAAAAAACGCCATCCTCAAGGGAACTAATCTCAAGGATGGCGCAACAGCCAAAGACCGAAATCAGAAAATTGGAGGACACCGGGCATGAAACATCCATATGAAGATATCATCCATCTTCCGCATCCAACCTCAAAAAAACATCCCAGGATGTCCATTCACGACCGTGCAGCACAGTTTGCTCCCTTTGCTGCACTAAGAGGATACGACACTGCCATCCAAAATGCTGGAAAACAGATGATTCAAAAACCGGAACTGGATGAAGATTCCCTGATGAGGCTTCAGCAGAAACAATTTATTCTGATAGAATATCAGGAACAGCATCCCCTGATCGAAGTGACCTATTTTCAGCAGGAAGTGTCCAGTCAGAGCGGATGTTATCTTACGGTGCAGGGTCATTTTAAAAGAGTGGATGAGTATAAGCAGGAATTGGTTCTTACTGATCACACTGTGATTCCTTTGGATGATATTCTTGCAATCGATGGCGAAATTTTTAAATTTATCTTGTAACGAAAAAAGCCGGCGTCTGCCGGCTTTTTCAATGGGTAATATTTGTTATCGATCTTCTCTGTCAAGTTCAAAAACCAGATGTGGCATTTCCTCTCCATGATAGATCTTGATAAAAGACCCTGTTTCCTTCATCCCAATTCGTTTTGCAACTGAAATGGACTCTGTGTTCATCGGGCGAATGTCGCAGATCAGTTTCTCTACTCCCATTGTCTCAAACGCATACTCCGCCATTGCTTTTGCTCCTTCGGTTGCATATCCACATCCGCGCGCATCACCGTTTAAGATATAACCGATTCCCCAAACGTCCTTTCCTTCTATGTTTTCTCTTAAAATGCCAATCTGTCCGACCACTGCACCGGTCTCCTTCTGGATTGCCAGAAGATAATCGATACCGTGATCCTGGTACCCTTTTTTTCGTCTCTCAATCCATGCCCGAACATCATCATCCGAAAAATAATGCCCCCAGATTCTGCGAACTCCTTCATCCCGCATCATCTTCGCAATGATATCAAAATCATCATCTTCTACTTTTCGAAAAACAAGGCGTTTTGATTCCAGCATAATTTCCCTCCATTCTTTAACTGATGCCGTTTTATGCACCGAAAAATCCACTCAGTCCAATTGCAACAAGAACAATACCGACAACACGAATACTTTTTTCGATATTATCCAGATTTGCATTTACCGAAAGATCTGGATAAACCGGATTGACCACAAACATAAGTCCGGACACAATCCATCCTAAGTTAAAGAAAATCCCCTGCTTTAACAGGATTGAAAGCAGAAAAGTGCCAAGCAGAATAATTGCTGTCGTGATAATCTGTTGTTTAAAGGTAAATTTTATCATCTTTTTTCCCCTCGCAAAAATGAAAATTGTTTTGGTTTTATTATATCATGAAATCTTTCTTTTTAAAACGACAAATTCCAAAAGAATCTGCTTCTATCAATAAAAAAGTCCTGCCGACCAATTAGCCAGCAGAACTTTTCTATATCTCATTTATTTACAGCTTTATAATTTCATCAAAACGGTTAAGGTAATCCTCTGCCCAGTTATGGGATATCACAATGCGGGTGATGCCTTTGTGGTTAAAGATAAAGTTGTCGATCAAAGCTGCATTCTCAGGGTCAAGACCTGTGGTAGGTTCGTCGAAAATCAAAATCTCAGGCTTTCTAAGCATGGTGCGGGCAATGTTGATACGCTGGCGTTCACCACCGGAAATGTTATCGCCAAAATCCCCAAGAGGAACATCCCCAACTTGTTTGGCTAAGGCTGTTAAGTTTAGATCATTCAGCAAGTTTTTGTACTCGTCGGAATCTTCCTTAGGATTACCGCTGAACATGGTGATATTGTCATAGAAGGGGGCATTGAACAGGTATGGTGTTTGTGTGATAATTCCAATCTTTGAGTAGATCTCATTTTCGGAGAGCTTTTTGATATTTTGACCACCCAATAATATATCGCCCTCATAGTTGTCGAAATATTTTAGCAGCAGCTTAAACATGGTGGACTTACCGCTTCCGCTTTCGCCCACCACGGCATAACATCCACCTTGACGGAATGTATGGCTGAATCTATCGTAAAGTTTCTTTTCGCCAAAGGAAAAAGATACATCTTCATAGGAAATATCCATCGATGCAGCTAATGGAATACCGCTATCATCCGGTATCGGCAGATTTCTTTGTTTTTGCAGTTTCTCAACGACATCTTTGCTGGAACGAATGGTAATAACATAATCCGTGATATTGGTAAAGGCATTTGAAAGGCTTGTAAAGTAGTTGGAGGCTGAAAACAGCATACCGGCTGCAACAAGTCCCTGTACTGCCAAATAGCCGCCAACACCCAGGCATACGATATTGGAAAGTCCGGCTACGGACATAAGGGTCTGGAAGCTCATCGTACTTACAAAACCAAACTTACGGAAATATTTCTGACGATTTTCGCTGGCATGATCATGTCTGGCTTGAAAGTCATCCGCACCGTTTCCTGTACGAATCACCTCATAACCCTCGATGGTTTCCTTTAAAACATTGGTGTATTGTTCCGTAGCAGCGGAATACTCCCCTCTCAGCTTTTTCTCTATGGTTGCAAAAGGTTTGATCGCTACCATTGGAATGATAGCCATTGCAAGAGCTGCCACCAACAGCCAAATATGTAATCTCCACAACACGTAAGCTGAGGAAATAATCGCAAAAACGGATGAAAACAAATAGGGGAATACTCCCAGATAATCGTTTTTATACATTGTCATATCTGTCGACATGAGGTTTAAATAAAATGCATCATTCTCACCACGAAAGCTTTGCAAGGGACGTTTCAGGATATTTTTTATAATCTCGCTTTTCATGGTCATTTCACCATTAGAGAGGTAGGCAAATCTTGTGTAGGTGGCAATTGCAACTTCCAGATAGCACAACAATGCCAATCCGAAAGCCGCAGCCACTGCCCAACCCATTTTGCGCAGATCGCCGTTTGTGGCAAACTCAATGATCTTACCATTTGTATAGACCATTACCGCTATGATTACTGACTCTAACGCGTAAAGAATACAGGTTAGAACCATCAATATTTTCCCTTTTTGAGACAATGTTTTCATCTGTAAACTTCCTTCCCGTAGTTAATATTTTCTCTCTAAGACATATTAAATTAAAATAATTTAATATGTCTTAAGAATCATACATTCTTTTTTATTATAATACATTCTAATAAAAAAGAAATATCATATTATGAAAGTTTCCCATATAAACCTTCTCGTTTCGTTGTACAATCTTCTCAGACAAGCTTCATGTTCTTCCTTTTAAAATGGTGTATGTAGCTTCATTGTTATATCTCTTTTACTGAGTTGTTTTTTGTTGTTTCTAGTATATTCTAGTCCAATTAAAAAGGACATAGCATTCTACGCAATTTTTTGTGCGTAAAATGCTATGTCCTCTTTTGTTCAACACTTAAGTCCTCATCAACTTATTAAACAAAATTTATTATGAATACTCACCCAGTGTACTATCCTGAAGTTAAAAAGGATACTCATTAATTTATTATAAAATTTAATAGTTCTTTGGCATGCCCTTTCACAATTTCTGCATTTTTGTAATCATCTAAAGAACGATACACATAATAAGATTCTAAAAATCGCTCTTTACTTTCATTATAACAACCCAATTGATGTAAACAATCAGCTAAAACAACTAAGAGTCCTGCTAACCATTCCGATTTTCCAAATTGAATACACGCTTTTCTCCCATTCTCTGCAATCTCAATGGCTTGTTTGGGAGTTTTTTCCAGACATAGTATTCTAGAATAATTATATGATATTAAAATAAAAATGCCTGAGGTTTGCTCCATATTACAAAAATGTTTTTCTATGTATTTTAGCAATTGATTATAAACATCAATTGCTTTTTTGTTCTTTCCACTATTAGAATAGTTTAAAGCTATTTGGTTTATAATCTTAATTTCTTCTATGGTATAAAAATTCTTATCGATTTCTTCTATATCAAACTTTGGAACGGTTAAATAAAGAGCTTCAAACAGCATTTTTTCTTTTTCATCAAACGTATATGGTCGAATGTCTTCTCCATCCAGATAACCAAAAGCTGTCTTGGATCTTAAAATAAATTGCCTGATCAGGTGATCATCTTCTGAGACGATCTCTTCTAGTTTTTCTAAATATTGCAGTCCATCTCTTTTATTTTTAGAAACATTACAGGAGATAATCTGAGATTGCAAATTTGAAATTTCCAGTTCGTTTTTACTGAGTAATGCATAATAGCGATCTCCTGGTAAATCCAATCGCTGTAACAAAGCATCTAATTTATTTTTAGCTGGTACCTGTTTACCACTTTCAATTCTGGAAATTGTAGATGGTTCACAAATGCCTTCACATAATTCTTCCTGTGTCAGTCCTAATTCTTTTCTTTTTCTTTTGATAACCTCTCCTATAAATAGCTCCTTCAACCTTATCTACCTCTCTGCTACATAATGTCTTTTTCTCGTCGAATATTATCCTAAGTTTATACTTCTATATTTTTATTGATGTTGGATATGAAAGATTTATAATGTGCTCATATCTGCTTGTCACACATTATACCCCTTTATTTTTCTATATAAATTTAAGGCGGGTATTATCATGAACAGACCTCGTTTACGCTGTACATTTATTTTTAGCTGAAAATTTATATCGTTATTATAACACAATCCTTAGAATTTATCATTATAAAATATAAACTAGCAGAAATAAAGCATCTTATAGATAAAAAAAGAGCGACTATAATAGCCGCTCTTTTTTTATGTTATGATATCCCGGTTCTAACATGATTTATTGTTATGTACTCGTGGTATACCAACATATCCCATAGTAAAATTTTACTGATAACTATGTGATTTATTAAATTTTATTTCTTGTTCTGGATGTATTCATCGATGGAAGCAGCAGCTGTCTTACCTGCACCCATAGCGAGAATTACGGTAGCAGCGCCTGTTACAGCGTCACCGCCAGCGTAAACGCCTTCACGGGTGGTAGCCATGTTCTCATCAGCGATCAGACAACCATGTTTGTTTGCTTCCAGACCTTTGGTTGTGGTTCTGATCAGTGGGTTTGGAGAAGTACCCAGAGACATGATAACAGTATCAACTGGGATCTCATAGTTGGAACCTTCAACTGGGATTGGACGACGACGACCGGAAGCGTCTGGCTCGCCCAGTTCCATCTTGATGCACTCGATTGCTCTAACGTTGCCGTTTTCGTCGCCGAGGATCTTAACTGGGTTGGTCTGAAGAACGAACTCGATGCCTTCTTCTTTTGCATGATGAACTTCTTCTTTACGAGCTGGCAGCTCAGCTTCAGAACGTCTGTAGATGATGTATACGTGCTCAGCACCCAGTCTCATAGCGCTTCTTGCAGCGTCCATTGCAACGTTACCGCCGCCAACAACTGCTACGGATTTGCCTTTGCGGATTGGGGTGTCGTATTCATCCAAATATGCTTTCATGAGGTTGATTCTGGTGAGGAATTCGTTTGCGGAAGATACGCCAACGAGGTCTTCGCCTTCGATACCCATGAACATTGGCAGACCAGCACCGGAACCTACGAATACAGCTTCAAAGCCCATATCGTTTACCAGTTCATCGATAGAGAGAACTTTACCGATAACCATGTTGGTCATAACTTTTACGCCCATTTTTTCCAGGCCTTCAACTTCCTTCTGTACAATTGCTTTTGGAAGTCTGAATTCAGGAATACCATAAACCAGAACGCCGCCTGCTTTGTGGAAAGCTTCGAAGATGGTTACATCGTAGCCTTTCTTAGCAAGGTCGCCAGCACAGGTCAGACCTGCAGGGCCTGCACCGATAACAGCAACTTTGTGACCGTTGGAAACTGGTTTTTCGATCTCATGTTTGCCGTTCTTCATATCCCAGTCAGCAGCAAATCTTTCCAGACGGCCGATTGCAACTGGCTCACCTTTGATGCCGCGTACACATTTTGCTTCACACTGTGTTTCCTGTGGGCAAACACGTCCGCAAACTGCTGGCAGAGCGCTTGTTTCTTTGATTGCAGAGCAAGCATCAGCAAATTTGCCCTGAGCAATCAGGCTGATGAATTTTGGAATCTGTACGTTTACTGGGCAGCCGCTTACACATGGCATGTGTTTGCAGTTGAGGCAGCGCTGTGCTTCCTCGATTGCCATTTCTTCGGTATATCCGTAAGAAACTTCTTCAAAGTTTCTAGCTCTTACTTTTGGGTCCTGCTCCGGCATAGGGAGTTTTGTCATACACATATTAGGCATTGTGAGCACCTCTCAGTCTGCAATGTTCGCTGTCATGTTGTTCCTGTGCTTTGTTTGTGCTGTTACGTTTCATCAGCTCATCAAAGTTAACCAGGTGGCCATCAAAGTCTGGGCCATCAACACATGCAAATTTGATTTCGCCGCCAACGTTAACACGGCAGCCGCCGCACATGCCAGTACCATCGATCATGATTGGGTTGAGGGATACGATGGTCTTGATTGCTTTTGGTCTGGTTACTTCAGAAACAAACTTCATCATTGGAACTGGACCGATTGCGATAACTGCATCGTACTCTCTGCCTTCATCGATCAGCTGCTGAAGTTTAACGGTTACAAAACCTTTTTCTCCGTATGTGCCGTCATCGGTCATAACGTAGAGGTTGTCTGCAACTGCGCGCATTTCGTCCTCGATGATAACGATATCTTTGGAACGGAAACCAGCGATCATATCAACATGAGCGCCCATAGCATGCAGTGCTTTTGCCTGTGGGTATGCGATTGCACAACCTACACCACCGCCTATTACGCAGACATTTTTGAGTCCTTCCAGATGGGTTGGGATTCCCAGAGGACCAACAACGTCCTGCAGGTATTCGCCTGCTTCCATAGCGCCAAGCATTTTGGTAGAACGACCAACCATCTGAACAATCAGAGTGATGGTACCTTTTTCTCTGTCATAATCTGCAACGGTCAGAGGAACGCGCTCGCCCTGTTCGTCGATGCGGAAGATAATAAACTGACCTGGGAGAACTTTTTTAGCAATAAACGGAGCTTCTACTTCTACGAGAACAACTGCTTCGTTTAACAGCTTTTTGTTTACGATTTTATACACTTGCAATCTCACCTCTCGAAAAATTTAGACCTATGCCAAACAGATGCTGTCCGTCCTTCTTCCCAAACTTCGGACAGTCCCTGTTCTGTTCATTGATCGTGCATTCCAAAGCATTCTTTTTCAATCAAACTGCTTTGTCCCCACTGAATAGTTTACCGTTATCTCGTTAATTTGTCAACGATAATATTATACAAAACGTTAAAAATTACACAAATTCTTTTTTCATAAGTTGTCTACCCACATTTTCATTTTGTTTTCTGCAAAAACTCTTCCCTGACTTTTTATGTTATATGTTATAATATCTTTATCTATTCTTTCCGGAAAGGGACTTATTTATCATGAAAGAACTTTATTCTAAAATATACCATAATCTTCAAAAAATTGATTTTGAATCAATCTGGCACGGTTTTTCTCCCTGCAAGTTTGCTTTGTATGATGAGCACAAAGTTTATTTTCTGGACGGAACGCAATCTGTTGATAACCGCTTTCTTGGCAATACTTCTATTCTCTATGATGGAAAGCCGCTTGCAATCTGGAAGGTAACAAATCCAAAGCTTCAGGACCCCATCCTGTTAACGGCAAAAATTGTGCATGAGATGTTTCATTCTTTCCAGAAAGAACAGCACGAAGAAAGATTTCCAGATGATCTTATGATGCTTTCTTATCCGGATGATGCCGTTATTCATACGATTCGGCAAGAGGAAAATAAACTGCTTGCCTCGATATTTTCCGAAGGCGATACCAGAAAAAAGGAAGCGATTCTCCAAAGCTTTATCCAGTTGCGAAAATATCGGGCAGAGAAAGAGACCAATATCATCAAGCAAGAGTTTTTGACAGAAACAATTGAAGGAATGGCAGAATATGCCGGCTGTATGGCTTTAAAGCAGCTCTCCCCTGACCATTATCATCAAGTCATTCAAAACAACATCAACATCTTGGCAGAACCCGCCCCTTTCTTCTTTGATATTCGAAAAATGAGTTACTATACCGGTTCTATGCTCTGCCTTGCCCTTTCGGATACAGACACTTCCTTCTACCACGAAATTGGGAAGGAAAGCCTTTCTCTTTTTGAACTGATTTCAAAGGAAGTCCCTCCCAAATACACTTCTATTCAGCCCTCCCCCATCTTGGTCAGAATGCTGGAAGAAACTCATCGTCAAAAGGAGGAAATCCTTTCTTCTTTTTTACATACCAATCCCAACTATACCTCTGTGCAGGCATCCATCTGCGGCTATGATCCCATGAATATGTGGAAACTGGGGGACTATCTTTTCTGCTCCCATTTTGTCCTTCTCGAGTGTGATTCCGGGACAGAAAAGTTTTTAAAAGGTCCCGTTGCACTTTTGGTTTCAGATAGTTGCAACCATCAAATTAAAGGTTATTTTCAGAGACAATGATATGAAAAAAGGTCCGGGAAATTTCCGGACCTTTTTGTTACATAATTTCAATTCGATAGGTTGCGCTGTACATACCGTCTTCGGTTGTTGCTTTTACAGTAGAGAATCCTGACTCAATTCCAGTAAAGACTCCCCGATTGTCAACCGAACCATACAGGCTTCCACGGGTTACACTCCAGGTAACATCCTGTCCTGTTGCATTGGACGGAGAGAACACAACCTCCAGCTGAATGCTCTTGCCGGCATCCACATAGTTTCGGCTGGAACGGATTTTAATGGAAGTAGTCGGAACAAATCCCGAGCTGGACTCCAGTCCGCTGTTCTCTTGGTAGATGTTTTCGTTGGTGCTTGTATTGGAAGTAGAAGTTGTGCTCGACGCAGATCTGCTGCTTCCGCCGGTAACGTTTACCTCAATGCTTCCGCCCTGATCTCCTGCTACCACAGTGATCCGGCAAGTTCCTGCTCCAACGGCGGTTACAACACCGTTCTTATCGATAGTTGCAACATATTTATCGCTGGTGGTGTATTTCTTCTGCACCGAGGTATCACCAGTAATTCGGATTCCCAGTTCCTTCTCGTCTCCAACCTTCATGTCGAGCTTCTTGTCTTCCGGATCGGTAAAGGTAATATATTTTACCGTTCCGGTTTTGTTTCCATCAGAAACGACTGTTTCACTGACCGGACCGGATGGTCTGGAAGAAGTGCTGTTGGAGGAACTGCTGGAACTGCTGCTTGAAGAAGAACTGCTGGACGAACTTGTAGAAGTATTCTTGCTGCTTCCTGTAACGGTTACATCGATGCTTCCGCCCTGATCTCCCGCTACTACGGTAATCCGGCAGGTTCCTGCTCCAACGGCGGTTACAACACCATCTTTATCGATGGTCGCAACATTTTTATCGCTGGTGGTATACTTTCTCTGTACCGAGCTGTCTCCACTGATCTTGATTCCCAGTTTCTTCTCGTCTCCAGCTTTCATGTTGAGCTTCTTGTTTTCCGGATCAGTGAAAATAATATATTTTACTGTTCCGGTAGTATTTCCTTCCACAACAACAGTCTCGCTGACCGGAGCGGATGGTTTGCTTTCCGAAGAACTGGAAGAAGAACTACTGGACGAGCTGGAACTGCTGGAAGAACTTTCTGTACTGCTGGAGCTGGAAGAAGAGCTTCCCGAAGTTCCGCCTTCTACTGCGCAGGATGGACCGTTCGACGCATTCAAAGTGCTTCCTGTGCTCTGAGTGCCGGTTCTTCCTGCATACTCAGCGCCAGCGCTTTCCAGATAGCTTTCTACTGCGTCAGCAACTGCCTGTCCTACTTTTTCCTGATAGGAATCTTGTTTCATCTTGTCGTAATCACTGCTGTTTGTCAGGAAGCCAACCTCGCTGAGGATGCTGACAAACTGCGGATCACGGTTTACATAGAAAACGTCATATTTCGCGCCGCGGTCGTTGGTCGAAAGTCCCTTGGATGTTGCACTGGACATCTTTGCCGCAAGTGTCTTAGAGAACGGATAGAAATAATAGCATTCCGAACCGTAAGCGCTCTTGTTTGTTTCCGAAGAGTTTGTGTGGATACACAGATACAAAGAAGAATCAAAGTTCTTTGCCTGTGCCAGACGGCTGTCCAGAGAGGTTGTTGTCTCATAAGTTTGCAGCAGATTTACCTCTGCACCCTTTGCTTCCAATGCAGAAGCAATCTCTTTGGAAAGTTCCCAGTTAATCTTTTTCTCTGGCCAGTTTGGATCGATATCGTCCGCTACACCAGGGTCGGAACCGCCGTGTCCCGGGTCAACTGTGATACGAGCACCCTTGATACCGGTTGGATTATTAAAACGCAGAACGATGTTTCCATTTTCATGGTAACCCTTATAACCGAGGAAACCATTATCATCCAAAAGTTCCAGTTCCAAGGTGGAATCATTCCAGGTTGCGCTGGAGAACAGCGGGTTTTTGCTCAGCTGTAAATCTCCCGGTGTGCTGGTGGTGTTCTGGAACTCAAACTTGATCTTACCGGTCGAATAATCCGGCAGATAGGAAACCGGATAGTCCGATTTAAGGATCACATAGGTAAACTCACTGTTTGCCTTTACGGTCATATCAGTAATTTTATTATTTTTGATCGAAACTCCACTGGTGACAGCTTCCACATCATCGCAGTACACACGTCTGCCGGATGCAAGCTTATAATAGTAACGATAGGTGCTTCCATCCTTGATACTTACCTTGTCACCGACCACATAATCCATTGTTCCATAAGGCATTGGATAACATTTGGTATCCGGATAGATGGTATTTTTATTTACCGGGAAGGTCAGTGCCTGTTCCGAAACCACCTGAACCAGAGTTCCGTCACTGATCTTCTTGGTACTGGAGGTAGAAAGCTGTGGTTTCTGGTAGCTCAGGACTGTAGCATCACTGCTTCCGTAAGAACCATTATTGGAGGAGCTGCTGGAAGAACTCGAGGAATTGCTGGAAGAGCTGCTCGAGGAACTTCCTCCCTGATACAGGATTTTTGCACCGGTCAGAGAATTTGTCTCTCCATTTTTGGATGCGGTTACGGTAATATTTCCCATATTGGAGGAAGCAGTAAGATTGGAGACGCGATATTCGCCCACATACTTGCTGCATCCGTATACACCGGAGTTCTGGCTTGTTTCTTCCAATGCGATCATCTGTCCGTTGACCGTTGCAGTAACATCTGCACCCGGTACCGCGATCGCAACAATCTCAATGGTATCTCCATCCGCTACGCTTCTGGTTCCCACTGGGTCCATATCGATCAGGACATTTCCGCTCGCATACTGGTCAACACGCTCACTGTATGTACCAGACTGAACATTCTCTGTTTCTGCATCAGCATTTGCCTGCGCAGTCAAAACATCCTGGTTTTCTTCTGTATCACTGCTTTGGATCTGTTCTGCAGTGTCTACTTCTTTTTGTACCTGTGCTGTCTGAAGCTCCTGCTGCTCTGTCTGTTCTGACTCAGAGGTATTATCAGATTCTGCCCATGCTTCTTTCAGATAATAGGTAGTGTAGTTTGGATCTCTGAGCAAGGTTTCCAGCGAATTAAATACACTGCCGGAAAAAGCCGATTCCTCTGATGCAATCTTCCACTGATTGGCAAGCTCATCGTTTGCACCCCAACCATTTTCCCAGACACCTGCTTTGGAGGATGCATGACCCATATAAGCGGTCATGCCACACTGGGTAAACAGATCGTTCCACCAGTCAGCCACGGTCTGGAAAGGAACAGAATCACTGGAGATCGCTCCATAATTTTTAACTACAACAAAATCACAGATTCCCTCTTCAATCATCGCTTTGGTATCTGCGTGATGTGCTCCCAGAGAAGTCTGGGTATAATTTAAGGAGATACCGTCCTCCCGTTCCTGTGTTGTCGCCCAAACCGGATTGACTGCCAGACCTACTGGAAGAGAAGCGTTTGTCTGGCGAATGATCTCTACCGCATCTTCAACCAGAATCTGAGTGTTCTGGGTCATATAAGTATCCAGGCTGACATTCTCTCCCGAACGGGTGAATTCATCGTAGCTGTTTTCTGTTTCCGGATTAAGATATCCTTCTAACAGAATACCATCCAACTTTGATTCGGATGCAAGCTCTGCAATCTGCTTTGCACTCTGATCGAGAGTTTCTGCATTGACAGAACGCATATACTGCATGCTGCCATCCCCTGCAACAAAAGAAAGGTCATATATGCCATAAAGCTGCATACCTGCTTCATGAACAGCATCGGAAAGACTTCCCAACACATCAAAGGAAACCATTGGGCAGGAAGAATTCCAGAGGGTGCCATATGCATTTTCCAGATTGACAAATAAGGTGTCCAGCCCCATCTCGGAAGCGGACTGTACCATATCCTCAATTTCCTGGATTGCCTGTTCCTCATTGACTTCCACAGTAACAGTTTGTGTCTGTGCGTTCTGTGCTTCTCCAGACAAACGCTGTTCTGCGGCTTCAATTGCTCTGGAAAGCTCAGTCAAAAACTCTCTTCCCGGCTCAATCTGTGCACCCTTCATATCCTGTGGAAGAGAAAAGCTGGATGCTGCAGCATCCGCAGTCATCAGTTTTGCTTCTGCTACCTGCGCCTGCTGTTCTTCTTCCTGTTCCTGCTTGATTTCGGTCATCGCCTGCGCGACTTTCTGCTCCTTTTGCTGCTGTGCTACTGTTTGTCTGAAGATAACAACTGCAAAGATCGCGATAATCGTGATTACTGCCATCACACCTGCTAAAGGTCCGATGATTGATTTTTCTTTACTGTTTCTTGTCACAGTTTCCGGCCTCCTGTCTACGTCCTTGGTTGTTTTTCGTCCTTTCGGCCGTTACAAAACATCTTTAAGGTTTTCAAGCTCCTGCTTTACGTCCGATTTTACATCCGACTGCGGTTTAAATACCGAGTCATAACGGAACAGCGAGAATCCCTGGTAATGGTCCTCTTCCCTTGCTGTTTCAACCATGCGTGCCAGAAGGTCATCGTTGTTTGCCCATTCCCATTTGCCGTTTCCTGCAAAGGTGTCTTCCAGTCCGATCTTATATGGAGCCAGACCAACATAGAGTTTGACATCATTCTGAATCAGGTCATTCCATGCTTCTACCGTTTCTTCATAAGGACATGCAGTGTTCTGGAATCCAAAATAAATCTGTGGACAGATATAATCGATGTATCCGTCTTCAGTCAGCCACTCTTTTACATCAATGAACTGATTGTTATAGTTGTTGTCCATATTTCCCTGTGGGCTGATTCCAAACACGATGTCCTCGTCTTCTGCCTTAATCACAGAGTATACCTTGCGAATCAGATTGTTGACATTTTCTCTTCTCCACTGTGCGAGGCTGAGTTTTCCGCCATTTTTCTGATAAGCCTGATAGTCTTTTGCATCGAATGCAGCATCGGTGGTTGGATAGAAATAGTCGTCAAAATGGATTCCGTCCACATCATAGTTTTCTACGATTTCCTGTACACCATCTGCAATCAGCTTCTGCGCTTCTTCACTTGCAGGATTATAAGAGGTTGCTCCGTTATATTTGATCGCATCCCCTGTTTTGAGCATTGCATGAACCGGATTTTCTGCGCTCAGTTCCTGATTGGTCGCACTGTTGCGCACTCTGTAAGGATTTACCCAAGCTTCCAGTCTCAAGCCCTTCTTATGAGCCTGTTCCACCATGATTTCCAGTGGATCAAAGCCTGGATCTTTTCCCTCTGTTCCTGCTGCAAGATAGGACCATGGGAAAATATCCGATTCATACAATGCATCCCCAAATGGTCTTACCTGTGCAATTACAGTATTTAAGCCCAAAGCCTTGATGTTATCAAAAGCTTCACTGATATTTTTGGTAAACTGCTCTTCTCCCACGCTCTTATCGCCGGTGGTCAGCAGCATTGGTTTTAAATCAAGATAGGAAAGCCAGATCGCCTTTACTTCTTCTGGATCTTCCTTTTTCACCTCAGAGGAAGTTCGGCTGTTTCCAAGATTTTTTACAGTAACTGGTGTCAACAGATCACCCGATGCTGATGGGTTTTCCATCACGTAACCTTCCTGAGGATCCTTTGCATTATCCACAACCCAAAGCTGCGGCTGAGCCTCTGCCGAGGTCTCATCCTTCTGTGTGGTGCATCCAACAGCCGAAAAAGCCAGCACCAGCGCCATTGCCAGCGCTAAAGTTTTTCCATAATGTGCCATGTATTCATCTCTCCTAACCATATTTTCATCGACATGGTTTTCCTTACAAGCAGTATATGCCGTCTGCAAGATTTTCCATTCGCCAATCGAGTGTCATTCCTAAAAATGTCATAAAAATAATCAAAACTATTCATGATTTATGATATCACAATTTTTAAAAAATGACAAATTGTTTCAAAACAATTTCCAAAATGTTTTCATTTTCCGTAACTTGTCGTACAAAAAAGAAAGTCGTAACATTTTATATAAAAAAATATTACCATCTGATATAGTGTCGTTTGATTGCAAAAATCATGCATCCTTTTTCTTTTATGGACAGAAAAAAAGAGAGGGCGTTTGCCCTCTCTTTTTATGCAGAATGCCTTAAAATTATTCGGTTGGCTGCGGATCGGAAGATTCCTGTTTTCCATCACCTGGCTGAGGTAAATTCTCTGTTTCATTACCAGATTCTGTTTCTTCCTTTTCCTCTGCTGGCTTTTCTTCAGGATCTTTTGGTGTGGTTGTTGCTGCAGACTGTGCTTTTACCGTAATTTTGTAGGTAACTGGTGCACTTTCATTTCCTGCTGCATCCACTGTTTTCAGAACCACAGTATGTGTACCTTCTGCTAAGGTCAGTTTTGGGGTATCGCCGGATAAAGTCTTAAAGGTTTGTTCCTTGTCGATCTTTACCTGTACACTGACTGGGCTTTCTCCAGCTGCTGCCTTTGTATAACCCACAGTAAAGGTTGTATTTGGTTTTGCCTGATATTCTCCTTTTTGTGTCTGTGCGTTATAAACAGAAACTGCTTTGTCACCATTTTTTAAGGATGGAGCTGCTGGTTTGGTCACATCGATGCGATTGATTGCAACATCTTTGGAGATACCATTTCCTGCAGTATCGCTTGCCATAATGGTGTAGGTTCCATTTTCTGTTGCGGTAAAGCTGTATCCGTTTCCTTCAGTCAATGAAACCTGTTTACCGTTATGGATTACCTGTACTGAAGCCACACTGCTGTTTTCATCGGTTACCGAGAAGGTAACAACCTGTTTTTGCTGCCAGCTGTCATTTTTGCTGGTAACCTGAATAGATGGAGCAGTCTTATCGATGCCGGTAACACTTGCTGTTACTGTGGAAGCGTTTCCTGCGTTATCAGATGCACCGATAACATAATTGCCGTTTTCACTGACAGTTGCCTGATATGCGCTTCCCTGTGTCTGAGCCGGAGCGCCTGCAAAAGTAACGCCTGCTATACCGCTGGATGCATCTTTGTTTCCATCCGCTGCATCGGTTACAGTCCAGGTAATGGTTGCGGTCTTGAGGTCTGCGCTGTAAGTGATGTTGGGCTGAGCAATAACCGGAGCGGTCTTATCCAGTTCTGTTACATTCACTGTTACAGAAGCTGTCTTTCCTGCCTGATTCTTTACCGTAATGACATAGCTTCCGTTTTCACTTGCTGTAAACAGATAGCTGCCATCTGCCTGCAGAACTGCTGCAGTACCGTTTTGATCGGTAACCGAAACAATTGAGGTCCCGCCATTATCACTGACAGTCAGTTTGACAGATGCACTGCCATTTGCTGCGGAAACTGTACCGGCAGAGATGGAAGGCTGGATATTTCCCTTAACCTCATCCACATAGACAGTTGCAGTCGCCTGATTTCCCTGTTTATCTTTTGCTGTCAGGGTATAAGTTCCATTTTCTGTAGCAGTCAGGGTATAATTGTTGCCGCTGCCGCTGATTGTTCCTTTATCGGAGGTCAAAGTCACTTCAGAAGCTGCATTATCCGAATCAGAAACGACGATTGGTACACTGACCTGAGTTGCGGTATCGTTTGCTTTGTGTTCTCCCAGCTGAACGATTGGAGGAGTCGTTTTTTCTGCGATGCCGCTGACAGTCAGATCCACGCTGACACCCATGCCGTCCTTTGTTGCAACAATAACAGTATAAACACCGTTTTCTGTTGCGGTGAAGGTGTATTTACCTGCGCCGGTCGGCTGGATAGATGCACCGCTCTTGTTTACCTGTGCAGATGCAATCTCTGCTCCATGAGTATCAACCGAAATAGTTGTGGTTACATTGGTGTGATTGCTGCTGACCAGATTTGTTGTGTCTGCTAAAATGGTTGGCTGTTGTTTGAGAACGACATTGACTTTCTGTGTCAACTCGTTGCCCATTTTATCCACTGCCCTGATGGTATGCTCGCCTGCGGTTAAACCGCTCTTCTGATACAGATAGGTGCTGCCATTGTTGGAAGTGCGGTATACCTGCTCGCTATCCACATAAACAGCATTCAGGTTTTCGTCTGTTACGTTAAATTCCAGATTTCCGTTGTCATTCTTCGTTACTGCGATTGTCGGTTTGGTACTGTCAATGTTTTCAACCTTAACCGTTCTATTTTCTGTTTTTACAACAGCATTGCCATTCATGATGGATGCTGTTATGGTATAGGTGCCGTTTTCGTTAACAGAAACGGAGTAACTGTTGCTTATTCCCTGTACTGTGTTTGCCGGACTTAACTCTTTGTTTGTCGGGCTCTGAACACTGACTTTCAAGGACTGACCTGTTACCAGGTTTGCATCTACATTAAAGCTGATGACCTTGCTGGTTGTCAGAGTATTCTGATCCGATACCGTTGGTTCCGAAATGGTAACCGTCTGCTCTGCCGGAGAAGTGGTCTGAGACTTAATCATCACGTCTTTGGTCTTGCTGAGATTTCCTGCGCCATCGACTGCGGTAATGGTGTAGTTAACATCCTTAATTGCTGGGAAGGTGAACGTTGTATCATCTACCTTGTTCGCCACCACTTTCCGGGTTGGGTCTGTTGCTGGAACAACGTCGATTCTGCTGATGCCGGAGCGTTCATCCGACGCCTTGATGGTAACGGTCGTATCTTTTGTGATGATATCGCCTAAAACCGGAGCGGTGGTGTCCAGATAATAGGTAATTTGTTCGGTAGTCTGATTGCCCGCTGCATCTTTCGCGGTGATGGTATAGGTGTTTTGACCTTCCCGATCAGCCTGGAAGCTGTAAGTTCCATCGGCTTCCTGAATCAACTGGACATTTTCCAGAGAAACCGACTGAATGGTGCCGTTGTCGGTTACTTTAAAGCGAACCTCTGCCGGCTGTCTCTGCCAGGTGTCCTTACTGATGGAAGACAGGATCTCAATAACTGGTGCGGTAGTATCCGGCTGAGATGGTGTGGTCATGTCAAACGAAGATTCTGCACGGTTGCCGGCTTTATCGCTAACAACGATAGTATATCTGCCATTTGCTGGAGCATTAAAGGTATAGGTGCCATTGCTGTAACCCGGTGTATAGTAGATATTGCTGCTGTTTTTCACCTGTACCGAAGCAATGCCGGACAGATTATCCGATACCTTGAAAGTGAGGATACCGTTAGTATTGTTGACCTCGGAAATAATCGGGAGAGTCTTGTCAATACGTACGGTATAGATGCTGGTTGCACTGCTGTCTCCACCGCTTCCACGAGTAAAGAAGTAGTAATCCTTCTGACCCTCTTCGCTGATAATCATCATGCCATCCTTCAATTCCCTACGGTTCTGCCACTGGGAGGAGGTTCCTCCTGCCGGACGTTCATAGGAATATGCGGTGCGGTTTGTACTGTAACCGGTCAGGGTAAATACAACGTTCTGATTGGTCCAGCTGCTGTTTGGATAGCTGCCGCCGTACTGATAATTCATATAGACCGTCGGTGCCGAAATGCTGTCACCGTAAACATCCACGCGGAAGGTTGTCTTGGAATCTTTATATCCTCTGCGGGAGGAAGTAACGGTAATATATGCACTTCCTGGATTTACCGCTTCCACAATCAGGGTATCATCGCTGCGAGTGCTTACTTTTGCGACGTTAGTATTGCTGCTGGAAGCTTTGATCGAGGTACCGTTTGTATTAACATTGATAATGCGTTCCCGACCATTGCTCATGATCTGGTTATCAATGCGATTGATGGTTACATAATCATCGTCACTGGAAGTATCCCGTACTGTAACCTTAAAGGTCGTGCTCTTGGAGGTACGTCCGGAACGGGAAGCTGTTACCTTAACGGTTGTGGTTCCTGGTTTTTTTGCACGGATTTTCAGCTGGAAGCCATCTGCAGTGACATCCGCTACACTGGTATTGGAATTGGATACGCTGATTCTGCTGGCATCGGTATTGACGCTGACATAACGTGTTGTGCCTTCATCCATATACTGATTGGAAATGCCCGACAGATGGATGCTGGAAGAACCATTATCCTTTACAATAATGTTAAAGGAGATTGTGCTGCTTGCGTAGCCGGAACGGGAAGAAGTAACCTTAATCGTTGCCTTGCCCGGTTTGAGTCCTGTCATGGTGATATGGCTCTTGGAGGTGCTGTAGGTAACCTTTGCAACACTCGAGTTGCTGGTTGTTACTTTCAGCGAGCTGCCGTTGTGGTCGATACCTACGACCTTGGTGTCACCGATATCCAGATACTGGTCGTTGATGTCATACAGTGTTACCTTCTTATCCTCGCTGCTCGAGCCGGAATCAGAACCGCCCGAGGAAGTGCGCTTGGAAGGGGTTGCATAACCTCTGCCAGTTTCAATATACAATGGTTTTGCATCGTAATAAACGCCGTCACTGTAACAATACAGACGATTGATCTGTCCATAGCCATACAATTCGGTCGGCGCATAAGTGTAAGCATAGTTTATGATTGTGTCACTGTCATAGACAACGTCACAATCTGTAACGGTTTTTAGCTTGTTGAGCTTCAGGTTTTTTATGGTCAGTGTCGTTCCTTTTGAACCGTTCACTGTCACATTGACAAAGCCCTTGCTCTGAGAGTACAATCCGCCCTCTTCCAGAACAGTATCTGTTTTGATGTTTACGTTGTCCAGAGAGGTATCGCGGGATGCAAATACGCGGGAAGTTCCTTTTTTATTTTCTACTGTCAAAGCTCCTGCATGAACATCATACAGTTTTACCCAATCCGAACCGCTGTTTACATAGATAGTTCCCTGTACATCAACGTTCTTCAAAGTAACAGTATCGGAAGGAACTTTGATATAAAGTTCACCGGTAAAGGTCTTATTGCTGATGGTTACATCACCAACATCAATATAACCATTCTTGTAAATTTTCGATTCGCTGTAAGTGCCTTTTTTACTGAATCTTGCACTGCTGTACGATTTGTTTGCCACTGGAGTTGGAGTCGGTGTTGTAGAAGTTGGCTGTGCAATCAGATTTGCTTCTTCTTTTGCTACTGGCTGTTCGCCAACCGGCTCATATACCACGTTGCTCACCTTTTCAGGCTGTACAACGCTCTCCGGAGTCAGCACCGATGTGGTAACAGTGCTCTGTGCAGAACTGCCCTGATTCTGAAATACATTTGAGCTGTCTACAAACTGATCTTTCTGAGAGCTGTTTGCACTTGCAGTATCTTTATTTTCTGTTGCTGCAGAAGAGTCTGTTGTTTCCGGTTCTTCCACCACTTCTTCTGTCTGTTCGGTGTCCTCAATATCCGGATCAACATCCGCTTCCACTTCGGAATCGTCCATCAGGTCTTCGCCCAGATTGTCTTCATCCGGTTCTGGTGCTTCCAGTTCAATTTCCTGATTAGAAGCTTCCTCCTGTCTTGGACGAAACAGATCACATCCAGTCAAAGTGCTTGACGCAAGCAGAAGAGCCAACGCCAATGCAATTGTTTTTGAAAATGCTTTATCATACTTTTTCGGTCCCATAAAAACGCTCCTTCCTTTCTAAAATATCAGAGCTTCTCCTCTTTGCCTAAAGTAATTTCTCCTTTACCAATAAGACGTTTCAAAGGCCCGTTTTGTTACATCCTTTTACAAAGCTTTACCATTCATTCACAGTTTTGTTTTAAAATTCCGACCTTTTTGCCATCTTTTGGTCCTTCTGTCATATAGGTGTCCTACAATCGAAAAATTATTGCATTCAAAAACAAAAATTTACACAAAAAGCCCTCTGACTTTTTTGGGACAGAGAGCTTTTTTCTTTTACAGGGGGTTTCCTGTTTATCTCTCGATCCAGAAAACTTCCTTTTTACCAAGATATTCTGTTTTATTAAAGGTAAGCTGCACCACCCACGGCATCCAGCTTTTGATTCTCATAAAATCGTCCATTCCAAAGGAAGGATCAAAATGGTTAAGCAGAAGGCTGATCGCGGTTCCATGTCCTGCAACTGCTATCGTCTTTCCTTCATACTTTTTCAGCAGTACCTCAAGAGCCTGAACCACCCTTTGCTGCACCTGCTGCAAACTCTCGCCTTCGGGCAAAGCGTAAGAAAAATCCTCCCACTGCCGTTTGCAGTATCCGTTAAAATCCTCCACCCAACACCCGATCTTGCGTTCTCTGAAATCTTCTTCCAAAAGAATCGGCAGATTCAGCAGTTCTGCAAGCGGTCGGATCGTTTCCGTTGCTCTTGGATAGGGACTGGATACAATCACATCAATCGACTCATGGTGCAAAAAGGAAGCCATCTTTTTGCTGTCTTCCCTGCCCTGCTGTGTCAGCGGCGCATTTTCCGGGTCTGCATGAACATCGCTGTAATCGGGTTGTGCGTGCCGAACCAGATAAATGGTAGTCATCCTGTCCCCTCCCTGATTACAGTTCTCCTAAGGAAGCTGCCTTTAGATAAGCATTGATAAACTGGTCGATATCGCCATCCATCACTGCTCCGATATTGCCGCTTTCACAGTTGGTGCGGTGATCCTTGACCAGCGTATACGGCATAAAGACGTAGGAGCGAATCTGGGAACCCCAGCCGATCTGCTGCTGTTCTCCCTTAATATCCTCAATCTTTTTCAGATGTTCCTTTTCTTTAATCTGTGCAAGCTTTGCCTTGAGCATCTTCATTGCAACCTCTCGGTTTTGATGCTGGCTTCGCTCATTCTGACAAGCAACCACAACGCCGGTTGGAATATGGGTGATACGAATTGCGGACTCGGTTTTATTGACATGCTGACCACCTGCACCACCCGAACGATAGGTATCCACCTTCAAATCTGCCGGATTGATCTCGATATCGTAATCATCATCGATCTCCGGCATAACCTCCAAAGATGCAAAAGAAGTCTGTCTGCGTCCGGAAGCATCAAACGGGGAGATTCGAACCAGTCGATGAACACCGTGCTCCGATTTTAAAAAGCCATAGGCATTGGTTCCGGTAATCAGGATGGATGCGCTCTTGATACCTGCTTCTTCTCCTGCCAGATAGTCCAGCACCTTTACCTTAAAGTGATGGCGCTCACTCCAACGGGCATACATACGGTAAAGCATCTGAACCCAGTCCTGTGCCTCAGTGCCACCAGCTCCTGCATGGAAGGTCAGAATTGCATTATTTGCATCAAACTCGCCGGAAAGCAGCGCAGATAACTTTTCTTCCTCAATCTTATCCACGATATCCCGGATATTCTTCTTGATATCCTGCAAAAAAGCTTCCTGTTCCTCTTCGTTTGCAAATTCCTCTTCTTCTGCAAGCTCCAGCATGGTCTGAGCATCCTCATACATTGTAACCAGCTCATCATAGGAGCCAATCTTTTCATTTACCAGCTTCTGTTGCTTTAATACCTGTTTTGTATTTTCAACATCATTCCAAAAATCAGGTTTTGCAGCTTGTTCGTCCAACTCTCTTTTTTCTTTCAGCAAATTTTCGTATCCCAAAGCTTCTTTCAGGTACTCAATCTTTGGCTGCTGTGCCTGCAATTCCTGTTTTAAATCTTCGATTTGAAGCATCATGCTTCCTCCTGTTACAAAATTTATAAAAGCTCTCATAGAAAAACAGATGATCTCTTTCCTTTTATTATAGTAGAATTGATAAAAAATGTAAAGACTGCACCCAGTTGTTCCCTATCTTTAAATAAAGGGTAAATCTTGCCCTTAGGTTATGGATTTTTTTCGCGTTATATAGTATCATTATGATATCGCATAATTCAGAAAGGTTGATATGAGAATGAACTATAAAGGTGTTTCCTGTCCTGTCTGCGGTCAGGAATTCAAAGAGGGCGATGACATCGTTGTTTGTCCGGAGTGTGGTGCTCCGCATCATCGTTCCTGTTATAAACAGCTCGGTCATTGTGCTTTGCAGCAGGAGCTTCACGAAAAGGGATTGGAATGGAAAAATCCCAATGAAAAAAAAGCCCCTTCCAATGCCGGTATCCAGCCTGACGAAAACGGCAACATCATCTGTCCAAACTGCGGACTGTTCTGCAAGGAAGAAGATGTTTTCTGCCCAAACTGCCGCTTCCCGCTAAAGGAACAGCCGCAGCATCATGGTCGTCCTGTTGTGGAAAATCCTTTTGAAGGACAGCCACAAAACTCCATGGGGCTAAACAGCATGTTTGAAGCCATTTACGAAGACGACCAGATTGAGGGCATTCCTGCTAAAGACTTTGTTTTTCTGGTTCATCAAAACTACGCTTATTTTCTGCGCGTCTTTAAGATTTTTTCTCAGCGTGCCAAGGCCAAAGTCTTTAACTGGGCAGCATTTATCTTTAATTTCGCCTATTTCTTCTACCGCAAAATGTATAAGATCGGCGCAATCCTGTTCGGATTCTATATCCTTTCCAACATTCCATCGGTGATTCTTTCTTACCACATGGTAAAACAGACACTTGCTGACCCGATGCTGATGTCCTCCTTCCAGTTTGACCTCACCGGTCTGGAATGGCTGGTCATCCTCTCCCAGATTTTGATGTACGTTCGATTCGGCGTTGCAATTTACTGTGGCTTTACAGCAAACCGTCATTACTATAAACACTGCCGCAAAAAGATTCAGGATCTGCATTCTGCTTCCGGTAATTCTAGCGACAACGTTTATTACCAGACACTCTCCTCCATTGGCGGTGCAAGTCCTGTCAGCGCAATTTTGATCGTGGCATGTGTCATTGCACTGATGTTGATTTCCAGCATTATTATCGTTTTAACCTTATAAGATCTACCAAAAACACCCCTTGCTTATCAGAAAAATTCTGCTTAGCATCGGGTGTTTTTCTCTTTATCCTACAATTACTCTAAATTTATCGGATAAAACGCACTTTCTCTTTGTCCATTCCTCCAAAGAAGGAAAAATGGCGCATATTTCCTTGACAAACTGCTTTTTTCTGATATAATAATTTTGTTGTCGCGAAACTGCGGCAAACCTTGCCCTGCATAACCGGCAGGGCCTTAAGTCCAAAAGGAGGTGCTTTTACAATGGCAAAGCTTAACGAAAATTATGAGACAATCATGATCTTCAACACCAAAAACGGTGATGATGCAGTCAAAGCTCTGGTTGAAAAATTCACAGCTCTGATTGAAAAACACGGCACACTGGAAACAGTAGAAGAATGGGGTAAACGCAGACTGGCATACCCAATCGAAGACGAAGTAGAAGGTTACTACGTATTCGCTACCTTCAACTGCGCTCCTGAGTTCCCAGCAGAACTTGACCGTAACTACAAAATTACCGACGGCGTTCTTCGTTCCCTGATTGTTAAGAAAGACAACTAGGAGGATTTATCATGCTGAACCGTGTAATCCTTATGGGAAGACTTACTGCAGACCCTGAACTGAGAAAAACAGCATCAGACCTTTCGGTAACTTCCTTCACGCTTGCAGTAGACAGAAACTACGGCAAGGGCGCGGACCGTCAGACAGACTTCATCAACTGTGTTGCATGGCGTCAGACTGCGGAATTTATCAGCAGATATTTTTCCAAAGGCAGATTGATGGCTGTGGAAGGTTCTCTGCAGGTTCGCAATTATGTGGACAAGAATGAGAACAAACGACAGGCAGTAGAAGTTTTGGTTGACCAGGCATTCTTTGCTGACAGCAAAAACTCCGCTCCTTCCTCTTCCGCTGTGGACGATTTTGGTCCGCCACCACCGCCTTCCCGCTCCTATGGGTCGTCAGCTGCTCCGGCGGCAACTTCTTTCCAGCAAAATGCTCCTGCAGCAAGCTTTGGATATTCCAGCGGCAGTGCAGAGGATTTTGAAGAAGTCAGTGAAGATGAAGAAGATCTTCCATTCTAAACCGATACGGTCTTTGTAATTACAAACTTTAAATTTTAAGGAGGTTAAGTTCCATGGAAAAAGAAAGAACTGAAAGAAACGACAGACGCAACAGAAAAAGCAGAAAAAAAGTTTGTGCGTTCTGCATGGATAAAATCGAAAACATCGACTACAAAGATGTTCCAAGACTGAAAAGATATCTGTCTGACAGAGCTAAGATCATTCCACGCCGTGTAACCGGTACTTGCGCTCGTCATCAGAGACAGCTGACTGTAGCTGTTAAACGTGCTCGTCACGTTGCTTTCCTGCCATACGTAGGAGACTAATCAACAAACAAACACCTGCAAGCTTAAATGTTTGCAGGTGTTTTCTTTTATCCTGTTTTCCGAAAGGAAGGTCTTTATGTTACACTACGCTCCAATACTCCCTCAGGACTACCCTGTTCTGACCCAAATCATGACGGCTGCCTTTGATGAGGATACTCGCCTGCATACTTCTCTCCTGCATGACGGTCCTGCCGGATACAATGACGGAACTCTGATTCGAAAGTTAAATGAAAATCCTGATTTTATCTTAGAAAAAGTATTGCTGAATGACAAAATCATCGGTGCTTACACCATCTCGCATAAGCCAGAGCAAAACATTCTGGAACTTCTCTTTCTTGACCCCGATTGTGGAAATCAGGGACTTGGTACACAAATCTGGAATCATATCGAAGAGCATTTCTCCAACTGTTCCCGCTGGGTTTTGGAAACACCGAGCTATTCTACCCGAAATCACCATTTCTACACTAAAAAATGCGGCTTTCACTTTGTATGCGAAAAACAATATCCCGATGCCACTTCTTTTGTTTTTGAAAAAGAAAGAAAATCTGTTCTGGATTTCCAAGATATGATGAAGATGCAGACAGAACTTTGGGAAAAGCATAAGGACAAATGGCCACCCATGCAGCCCGAACATGGAAAGGACTTTATCCTCTGGATGATAGAGGAGATCGGCGAAGTAATCTCCATTATCAAAAAGAAGAGCATCCATGATATCATGGACGATCCTGCTGTCCACAGCCATTTTGTAGAGGAATTGAGCGATGTCCTCATGTATTACATGGACACTCTGCTTCGTTATCAGATCACCCCGGAAGAAATCTCCAAAGCTTACCAGGAAAAGCATGAGCGCAATATGGGGAGAGATTACACGGAAGAATACAAAAAACTCCGCTAACTCTTTTCTTTTTCATACACTTCTTCCGTCAGCCTCAGTACCTTGCCCACAACATCAATTAATTCTACCAGTTTTAGTTTGTGGGAAGCCTTCTCTACTGACAACTCTTCTGGTAAAGCGGGCAAATCACCTTCCAGATTCTCGTGGGCAAATTGATTCCTAATCTTTCGGCTAGCATCCAGTATCTCTGCAATTTCCCTATACTGCTCATAAAACTTCGGCTTATCTATTCCAAGAATCGCATACAGATAGGAGTATAACTTTGGTTCTCCTCTGGACTTTCTCTGTGTCAGGATTGATTCTTCCTGAAACCATTCTGAAAGATATTTTAATGTCTTTTCCAAGAAAGAATAGAGCAGAATCACCAGATGTGCGCGGCTGATGCTTGCAGCCCACTCCCACTGATCGCTCTCCCCTTCCAGTCCGATCAGCAGCTCGGTTTTGGTAAAGGGAGCAAGCCAGGGAAATTCCGTCTCTGGCTTTGCTCTAGTCTGGATAAGTTCCTGATTTGCCCGTTCCTTTTCCTGATTGACCGCCTGTGCAATCAAAAAGCAATAGTCATTTAGTGCACGCAGTTCATCCGCAAATTCTGCAAAAGGATAATAATCACTCTCATAGAGTTGGTAACAGGTCTCCTTCACCGGAACAAATTTCCCCTGTTCGTCGAGCAAAAATCCAAACGCGCTGCTGTGCTCCAAACCCTCAAAGAAATAATCCATACTCATTTTCCTTTCCTAAGAAAGATCAGACCGTGAAGTGAAACACCTCACGGTCTTTTTTACATTTAGATAAAGGAAATATATCCTGCTTCAATCGCTTTATAATCCTTCGGATTCTGGCTGTCGTATACTACTTCCATTTTATCGTTCAAAACCATCAGTCTTCTGCCCGGCAAAACTTCCGGCAGAGTTTCCAGTTTTTCATGAATCCGATAAACATGATTTTGTTCACCGGATGGAAGATCCTCAAATTTTTCTCCCTGATAGTCTTTAAGGCTGCTCTCTTCCTGGTACAGATAGGAAGCAACATAGCAATATTCCACGCCATCTTTTTCGAAAAAGTCCGGACAGAGCAGATCTCGGCTTCCATTGGAAGGAGTCTGTAAAAATCCGTTGGCATTAAATTCTCCATCTGGAATAAATGCTCCTTCAAAGTTTCCGTAAATTTCACCCTCTGGAATGGAGCTGAAAGAAGCAACCAGTACACCTTCTACACCGGCAAGCTTGCGGAGAGTAAAGCCATTCATCATCTCACCGCATACCAAATCCTGCTCGGTAAAATTAACGGCAAGATATCTCTTTCCTATGCGGGCAGTCCATTTTTCAGAAAGCGGAGCTTGATCTTCTACCTTCATTGCTGTCGGGATCACTCTGCCTCGATTGGTGCTGAACAGATATTTTCCATCCGAAGTATTGCGGAAGAAGAAATGTTCCCCATTTTCAGCTACAAAGTCCTTTCCATCAAATTTCAGATTTTTATAAGCTGCTGCATGTCCATCAGCAGTATCATCATTTGTAATAGTCAGATCTGTGCCGAAGAAATGGGTGTGATAGATTGCACTCGGTACCAGGTAGGTTCCATCAAATTCTTCCACCAATTCCTTTGGCACCGGCTGATATTTTTTGTAGAGATTGATTCCCTTTTCTTCCTGCATATAAACTGCAAATAAACGCAGAATCTCCAGCCCCACATCCAGCTTGCAGTCATGTGTTTCGCTGATTGTGAGAACTGCATTATATTTTGGAATGACATACAGCTTGCTGGTAAACTGGAAGCTGTTGCCGCCCTTCATCTGGACATGTTCACCCAGATCAAATTCCGGATCTTCCACACAAACATTGTCCCAACCTAAGCCATAACGAACGCTTGCTGTATCCTCCTGCAGGAAGGTTGTGCCCTGCATCTTTCTCATTTCTTCTTTGCTCTGCTCACTGATTACATCATTCTCTGTCAGGAACAGGTTACCGAACTTACACAGGTCAGTCATGGTTGTTGTAAAACCACCGCAGCCCTGCAGATAGAAGTATTCTGCCGGTTTGCCGCTTTCCCGAACCAGAGGATATTCCGGATTAACCGTAGTAGAAACTCGTGTGGAATGAGCGCCAATCGGTTCTGTGATGTACTGTTTGCAGAAATCACCAAAGTTCATACCGGATACTTTGGCAACCAGCATTTCAGCCAGAGTGAAACCATCGTTGCAGTAAACGGAATATTTTCCTGGATCAGCTTTCAGATAGCATTTTGCAAGATAATCATAAACTTCGTTATAATATTCCTCGTTGTCTGCTTTTCCAACATGAGTTGCTGAAAAATGTTTCCACTGAGTTCCTGGCAGACCACTGGCATGATTTAAGCAGTGACGCACTGTGATCTGGCGGTAACGTGGGTCAAGCATGGTGAATTTAGGCAGATATTCACAGATTGGGCGATCCAGATCGATTTTTCCCTGTTCCACCAGCTTCATGACAGCAACTGTACAAAAAATCTTGGAAATAGAACAAACATTGTAGGTATGATTTAAGGTTACAGGATTCTTGTCTTTGGTTCCATCCTGTCCCAGTGCATCTGCTGCAACAAGTTTACCGTCCACCATAATTGCATAGGAAACAGAAGTCCATTTTCTTGGAAGATTTAATTTCAAAATATCAGAAAGCTTTTGCTGAATATTCATATCATTTCTCTCCTTTTCTTACAAAAACTGAGGGATTCCCTCTTCCTTTTTGTAGATTACCACAACTATCCAGCCTTGTCAATTCCCCTATGATGGACACTGTGCGCTACAAGACAACTTTTTTTCTAAAGGAACTCCTTCTGTTACGTCTAAATTAATTCTTTTATAAAAAGAACTTTTTATAAAAGAAAAAGAGGGGTTCACTCCGTTACCCCTCGCCTAAAAATAGTCTACCGGACTGTTTTTCCCCTATGGCAGGGTCAGCTCAATCGAATCCTTTTCCATTTCACATAAAAAAAGAGTCTCCACAAAAGTGGAGACTCTTTTTTGGCGGAAAGAGAGGGATTCGAACCCTCGGTGCCTTTATAGGGCACACACGATTTCCAGTCGTGCGCCTTAGACCAGCTCAGCCATCTTTCCATAGATGTTATTCGCTGCGTACACTCAACTCGCAAGTGCTTTATTATTATAGCACATCTCAGAAAAAAGTCAATACCTTTTTCTAAAAAAATTTGGTGTGAAGGAAAATCCTTCACACCAGATCTTATTCTTCCTTCTCTTCCAACACAGTTTCCACATGAAAGTTTGTCCGATAGAAGCTGTCGAACACTCCCATAAGCAGTCCTGTTTTTCCCTGCTTATAATAGCGGTGCATTGGGTACCAGAATACCAGAGAACCAATCAGACAAACAATCATATCCATCATGGTATCCGTTACACCTGTATCAAGTACATGCTGTGGATCATTGTGCAAAACAAGATTAATTACAAATTCTACAATCTCCCATCCAACTGCGATCAGGGAAGCAAAACCTGCCGAAAAAACTGCCGCCTGCCAAAACTCTGCTCTCTTTACCCTCATCTTCTCTTCCCGAGGTTTGAGCAGATAGTAAACGACCAGACCACAAAGTCCAAAAATAACCCCTGTTACGGTATGCATCAGCTTATCGTACAAAGGAATCCTGTCATAGCCGTTAAAGATCATTCCAATCCCATAAGTAAATAAAATATACAGATGGGTGGTCAAACGCAGCAGATAGTCCTCTTTTAAACTTAACACCTTTTCTGCAATTCGCGGAACAAAAACCAAAAGCAATCCTAACAAAGATAAAAACACATAATAAGGTGTTGAAAAGAACAGGTTATACCCCGCCATCAGCACACAAAACACAGCAAAACCAAATTCCAAAACTCGACTTTGGCGTTGATAGAGCATTGAAACAGAACTCATACTTTTCCTCCATTTTCATTATCACAGGATACTTTTAATATAACACACTTTGCCTTGTTTTACAAAAGCCGCGGAAAAGTTTTTCCGCGGCTTTTTGATTATTCATAACGTAATGCTTCAATTGGGTCAAGTTTCGCTGCCTTGTTTGCCGGATAATATCCGAAAAAGACACCGATTGCCATGGAGAAACCAACTGCAATCAAAATCGCCTGCAAAGATGGGCGTGCCGGGAATTTCAGCAACGCTGCTCCCGCATATCCCAAAGACATACCGACCACAATTCCGATCAGACCGCCAATCAGACAGATAATAACCGACTCTACGATAAACTGCATCCGGATCGCACTATTTTTTGCGCCCAGAGCCTTTCTGGTTCCAATTTCACGGGTTCGCTCGGTTACCGATACCAGCATGATGTTCATAACACCAATACCGCCTACCAGCAGAGAAATAGCTGCTATAACCGCAATCGCAATCTGGATGGTTCCCATCATGGAAGTGTACTGATCGATAATGGAATCCAAGCTGATCGCCATTACACCAAAATCAGTATTGCGCTGATAAAAGCGATTAAAGTAATCCTCAAACTGGTTTGCCAGTGCTCTGGAATCTGTTCCCTGCTTGGTCAAAATGGTAATATAGGAGAATCCTTCTGTCGCATTGGTCAATTTCCACTGTGTAGTAATCGGAATGTATAAACCGGTAGAAAGATCCTGATCCGAAGCCATCGCTCCCATCATGGAAGTAAGAGCATCCTGTTTATATTCATAGACACCGATAATTGTAAAGGTATAGATATCCTTGCCCAGATAAACCTTCACTTCCTGTCCCAAAGGACTTTCACCCGGCGCAAACATATTGTTTACCAGCTTATCCGAAACAACCGCTACGTTTTTGATTCCTTTCGTATCACGCTCATCAATAAATCTGCCTTCCAGCATAGTAAGATGATTTGCGGCCTGGTAACCGTTGTTGACGCCGCTGATGCTGACATTGGCGTACTTTCGTCCATCCTCTACCCGTCCGCTTCCCATTGTCTCAGAAGCACTGACTGCATCCACCACATCGCCGTAGGATGTCATAAACTGATCAATCATATCGTTGCTGATTAGGTCTTCTTCATCAATCTGTACTGAGTAGCTCATACCTGTCTCGGATGCTTTCTGCTGGATACTGATTTGAATATTATTGGCGCCCACTTCCTGCAGAGAGGAGGTCATCATGTTGGTCATCGAGTCGCCGACCATGACAATACCGATTACCGAACCAATACCGATGATGATGCCCAGCATGGTCAGCAGTGCACGCATTTTGTTTGCACGAAGTCCGGAAATGGCCAACGAGATATTCTCTAAAAGTTGTGTCATAGACTCTGTTCCTCCTGCCTAGCTTCATCCTGCTGCCCTTTGAAAAAGCTGTCAGGCGGCAAAACTTCGTGATTAATCCGGCGCTCGTCCACAACCTGTCCGTCTCGGATGGTAATAACTCTCTGGGTTTCTTCCGCAAGTTCCTGGTTATGCGTGATCAATACGATAGTCTTGCCCTGTTCCCGATGCAGACGATGAAACAAATCCATCACCAGACGTCCCGTCGAGGAATCCAACGCACCGGTCGGCTCATCCGCCAGAATAATTGCCGGATCATTTGCCATAGCACGTGCGATGGCAACACGCTGTTTCTGTCCACCGGAAAGCTCATTTGGCATATGTCCCATACGTTCTCCCATATCAACCATTTCCAGCAGTTCTTTTGCTCTTGCGGTTCGCTGTCCTCTTGGAACACTTGCGTATAGCATCGGCAGTTCCACATTTTTCAGTGCTGAAGTTCTTGGAATCAAATTAAATGTCTGGAAAACAAATCCGATTTTGGAATTGCGGATTCCAGAAAGCTGTGCATCTCCCGCCTGGTTGATTGCAACGCCATCCAGCGTATATTCTCCTTCCGTTGGACGGTCAAGTGCTCCGATAATATTCATCAATGTTGATTTACCGGAACCAGACTGACCAACGATTGAAACGAACTCCCCTTCTTCCACATTCAGGTCAATTCCCTTGAGAATGGTCAATTCATTGGGCTGTCCAATGTAAAACTTCTTGACAATTCCCTTCATATCAATAATTGTTTTTGCCATTTATTGAGCCTCGCTCTCCGAAGAAAGTCCGATGACCGGAGCTGTCTGTCCTGCTGCCGCAAAATCTGGCGTAACCTCCATTCCCGGCGTTACACTCTGTGGGTCGCTGACAATGGACATACCATTCTGGATATTGGAACCGGACACCTCAATATAGAAATCGGTTTCCAGACCAGTAGTTACCGGAACTTCTGTTACAATATAAGTGGAAGCATCTTTACCCTCAGTGGATTTTGGCTCGACTGCATAGAGAACATCGGTTCCATCTTGTTTCTTTACAACAGAATCATAGGCAACACCAAAAACATCCTGCTTCTCTTCCAGCAAGACTGTCAGTCTGGTATTCATACCAATGCGCAGTCCGCTGTCTTTATCGTTAACCTGAACCTCTGCTTCAAATTCAACGTTCGAGTTGTTGCTGGAAGTCTGAGTGGAACCAGTGTCGCTCTTAACAGCTGCTGGTGCGATATATGTAATGGTACCAGAAATTTCTTTGTCTCCGGTTGCATCCGACTTGATGGTAACCGGCATACCTACCTGAACATTTGCGATATCATATTCTTTGATGCGGGTTGTGATTTTCAAAGATTCAGTATCTTCTACTACAAAGAGCAGGCCATTTCCCGGCTCTCCCACCTTTGCATAAACTGCGGTAACAACACCGGAAACCGGAGCAGTAATGCTGGCATCTTCCAGAGTATTCTGCATTTTCTGGATTGCAATTTCCTGAGCACGGTTGCTTTCTGCTGCCAGCTGGCTTCCAACCAGGCTGTCCTGCAAGCTGTCAATCTGCTGCTCAATTGCATTCTTGGTTGCTTCCTGCTGCTGTTTTGCCGACTCTGCAGACTGTTTTGCTGCATCCAGCTGAGCCTTTGCGACATCTTCCTGGACCTCTGCACTGTCCACACCACGATTTGCTGAGCCGATACCCTGTTCTACCTGTGCCAGCGTTGTGCCGTTGCGTGCGTCTTTTGCTGCATCCAGCTGAGCTTCTGCGGAAGCAACTCCACTCTCAGCGGAAGCAACTGCGCTCTGTGCAGATGTTGTTTGTCCGTAGATAGAGGATTTTACGGTTGCCAGATCTGTTTGTGCCTGATTATAGGTAGCTTCAATTGCCTGAAATGCTTCTTTTTCTCTGAGCTGTTCCTGCTGTGCTTGAACTCTTGCTTCAACAGCATCATCCCATTTTGCTTTAGCATCTATTGCTTCTGGTGAGCTTTCTCCCCATGCTTCCTTGTATTCATTATACTTGTCTTCTGCTTCTTTCTCCGCTGTCTGGGCATTCTTCACATTCTCTGCCAGCTGACCTGCAATATTATCGTAGGTAGCTTTCTGCATATCATAGTCAGCTTTAATCTGTGCAAAGTTTGCTTCTGCCTGTGCAATCTGTCCTTCTACACCTGCTACAGCATCATTATAGGCTGCTTTTGCATCGGACAGAGCCTCTTCCGCTTTATCCAGTGCTTTTTCTGCATCGGTTACATTGCCTTCCAGCTGGTCGCGGGTCAGGCGATAATTTTCTCTTGCATCCCGAACCGCAGCTTCTGCCGATTCCACCTGCAGTTTTGCACTTTCTACGCTGTATTCAGACTGGGTCACATTGTTTTCAGCCTGTGTTACGCTCTGTTCTGCCGAAATGGCGCTGGAATCCAGACCATTTTCATAGTTTTCTTTTGCGTTTTCATACGCTTTGCGGCTGACTTCAATCTGATGTGCAGCCTGATTGTTGCTTGCTGTTACTGCTGCCTGCTGCTGTGCAATATCAAGCTCCAGATCATCTGTCTTGAGTTTTGCAAGCACGTCCCCTTCCTGAACAACATCACCGACCTCTACGTTAACCGATTCCACCGGATAGGTCAATGTAGAGTAGACCTTTCTTCCTGTCTGAGTTTCCACCGTTCCAGTCAGACTAATAGTATTTTTCAGGTCCATCTGCTGCAAAGTTTCGGTCGATACAATCATCTGTGCTGCACCTTTTTGACTGGTGATCACATATCCTCCCACAACTACAACAGCAAGTGCTGCACATACGCCTCCGATAATTTTTTTCTTTGACATACACAAGTCTCCTTTTGGATTCCTAATTGTATTATTGGATTAATACAATAATATCAATTTTGTTTGAAAAAGTCAAGCGCTTTCTCCAGCTTTTACTAACTATATCACACTTCACATTTTGTTACAATCCTCAGAAAAAACGATTTTTCACCTACCTGTTTTCGTCAAATTGTGCTAGTTTGCATTCATTCATACTTTGTACATAACGCATCCATAATTCCTGAAAAAAATGATGGTTTTCTCTGTTATTTCTATTATAAAACGGAATAAAATATCCGCTTCCCTTCAATTTTTAAAATAAATTTCATAAGAAAAAAAGAGCACACCGTTTGAAACGGTGTGCTCTAAAAGCTTTCCTTAGATCTTTGTGATGTCGACCAGTTCTACATCGTTTACTGTACGATTGCTCATCAGAGAATTTGCCAGAGCGTTTGCAGTATCCAGTGCTGTCATAGTAACGATAGAACGTTCTACTGCACGACGGCGCATCTGTACCGAATGACGCTGTGGTTTTCTTCCCTTCTTGGAAGTGGTGATGATATAGTCGATCTTGTTCTGATCAAAGAGGGTCATGATGTTTGGTTCATCTTCTTCGATCTTACGAACGGTGTTTGCAGCGATCATGTTCTGGTTCAGAGTCAGAGCAGTACCTGCAGTTGCATAGATGTTGAAGCCAAGTTTCTCGAACTTCTCAACGATCGGAACAACTTCCTGTTTATCGGTATCACGAACAGTTACCAGAACGCCGCCTTCATGTTTCATCTTGTAACCAGCTGCTACCAGACCTTTGAAGAGCGCTTCATCAAATGTCTTAGCAATACCCAGAACCTCACCGGTGGATTTCATTTCTGGGCCAAGCAGGGTATCAACATCATGCAGCTTTTCAAAGCTGAATACTGGAACTTTAACTGCTACATACTCAGCTTCTGGGTACAGACCAATTCCGTAACCCTGGTCACGCAGTTTTTCGCCGAACATCATGCGGGTAGCAATTTCAACCATTGGTACGCCGGTAACCTTGCTGATGTAAGGGATGGTACGGGAAGAACGTGGGTTAACCTCGATAACATAAACTTCATCGTTGTAGATAACGTACTGAATGTTAACCAGACCAACAACCTTCAGCTCTCTTGCAAGCTTGCCAGTGTAGTCGATGATGGTACGTTTGAGTTTCTGGGACAGGGTCTGTGCAGGATATACCGAGATAGAGTCACCGGAATGGATACCAGCTCTTTCGATATGCTCCATGATACCTGGGATGAGGTAATCCTCACCATCGCAGATTGCATCAACCTCAACCTCTTTACCCATCATGTATTTATCAATCAGAACGAGGTTGTCTTTCATGTGGCTGGTGATGATGTCCATGTACTCTTCTACTTCAGCGGTAGTGTGAGCAATGATCATGTTCTGACCACCCAGTACATAGGAAGGACGCAGCAGAACTGGGAAGCCCAATCTGTTTGCAGCAGCAACTGCTTCTTCTTTGGTCAGGACTGTTTCACCCTTTGGACGAGGAATGCCCAGTCTGCCAAGCAGTTCATCAAAACGTTCACGGTCTTCTGCCTCATCGATAGAATCAGCGGAGGTACCGAGGATACGAACACCTTTCTTGGAGAGGTATTTGGTCAGTTTGATTGCAGTCTGTCCACCAAACTGTACTACTACGCCCCATGGTTTTTCGCTTTCCAGAACGTTGTCAACGTCTTCTGGAGTCAGTGGGTCGAAGTACAGTCTGTCAGCGGTATCGAAGTCGGTGGATACGGTTTCTGGGTTGTTGTTTGCAATAGCAGCTTCAAAGCCGAGTTTCTTCAGTGCCCATACGCAGTGAACCGAGCAGTAGTCGAACTCGATACCCTGACCGATACGGATTGGACCGGAACCGAATACCAGGATCTTCTTCTTGTCAGATTTGCGCTCTTCGATGAATTCTTCTGCTTCGTTTTCTTCATCGTAGGTGGAGTAGAAGTATGGAGTCTGTGCCTTATATTCAGCTGCACAGGTATCTACCATCTTGTAAACACCTTTTCTGTGGTGCTCTACTTTCTTACCGGAGAAACGTTCAATTGTGCTGTCCAGATAACCATATTTCTTAGCGCGCAGGTACAGATCCTCGCTGAGTTCCTCGCAGTTAGCAAGCATTTCTTCCGTCTTTCTGAGGTTGTCCAGCTTGTTGATGAACCAGCAGTCGATCATGGTGATTTCATGGATCTTTTCTGCTGGGATGCCTTTCTTCAGTGCTTCATATACACAGAAGATACGCTCATCATCGCAGTTGTGCAGCAGCTCAAGCAGCTCTTCTTTGGTCTTGTCAGCAAATTTTGGCAGGTTGAAGCTGTCTAAGCCCAGTTCAACGGAACGAACTGCCTTCATCATTGCGCTTTCGAAGGAAGTACCGATGGACATAACCTCACCGGTAGCCATCATCTGGGTACCGAGAGTACGTTTTGCGTAAACAAATTTATCAAATGGCCATTTTGGGAATTTTACTACGAGGTAGTCAACCGATGGCTCGAAGCAAGCGTAGGTATTGCCGGTTACAGCGTTGATGATTTCGTCCAGAGTGTAGCCGATTGCGATCTTGGTTGCTACTTTTGCAATCGGGTAACCGGTTGCTTTGGAAGCCAGTGCGGAAGAACGGGATACACGTGGGTTAACCTCGATTACTGCGTAATCCATGGAGGTTGGATGCAGAGCGAACTGACAGTTACATCCGCCTTCTACGCCCAGCTCTTCTACGATGTTGAGAGCAGCTTTTCTGAGCATGGAGAATTCTGCTGGAGAAAGGGTAACTGCTGGAGCAACTACGATGGAGTCACCCGTGTGTACACCAACTGGGTCAACGTTTTCCATTGAGCAAACGGTGATGATGTTGCCCTTGGAGTCACGGATAACCTCAAACTCGATTTCCTTCCAACCAGAGATACATTTTTCTACCAGGATCTGGGTGATTGGGGACAGACGCAGACCGTTTCCTGCGATCTCTCTGAATTCTTCTTCATTGTAAGCGATACCACCGCCGGTACCACCCATGGTGAATGCTGGACGGATGATAACTGGATATTTGATCTGGTCGATGAATGCAAGACCATCTTCAACGGTGTTTACTACCTTGGAAGGGATGCATGGCTCGCCGATCTTTTCCATGGTATCCTTAAACATCTGACGGTCCTCTGCCTTATCGATGGTCAGAGGGTTTGCACCCAGAAGTTTTACATTGTGGGAGTCCAGGAAGCCTTCTTTTGCAAGCTGCATCGAGAAGGTCAGACCAGTCTGACCACCCAGAGTGGAAAGAACGCTGTCTGGTTTTTCAATCTCAATAATTCTCTTTACAACATCGATGTTCAGTGGCTCGATGTAAACATGGTCTGCCATTGCCTTATCGGTCATGATGGTTGCTGGGTTGGAGTTTACCAGAACAACTTCCAGACCTTCTTCTTTCAGTGCGCGGCAAGCCTGTGTGCCTGCATAGTCAAACTCAGCTGCCTGTCCGATGATAATCGGGCCGGAACCGATTACCAGTACCTTTTTAATATCCTGTCTTAACGGCATATCGATCAACCTTTCTTCCGTTTATAGTCCTCTTATTATTGTTCCAAGATGCTTATTTTACCATTCCAAGAAATCTTTCATAGATTCCGTCGAAGTTTTTCTGTCCGATTTCGGATTCTGGAATAAACTGTACAGACATTGCTTTCATCTGTGGATATTCCAGACCTTCACAGGTTTTATCATTGGAGTTTACATGGCTAACGACTGCGCTTGCAGGAATATCTTTTACGATATAACCATGGTTCTGGGAGGTAATGAATGTTCTGCCGCTTGCAATCTCAGTTACAGGGCAGTTTGCGCCGCGGTGACCGCAATGCATCTTTTCAACCGAGCCGTCCATTGCAAGTGCCATGATCTGGTGACCAAAATCGATGCCCAGTACTGGAACACCCGATTTCATCAGTGCTGCAACGGTTTCCTGTGCTGCGTCAATTGCGTTTTCCTTCTGAGCGTAGTCAGTACGCAGTGCTTCCAGACCTGCTCCACCGCAAAGAACAACTGCATCCGGTTTTGTTTCCATGATTTCCTTTTCGGTGTAGGAAGCTGGAACAACGGTTACTCTGCATCCTCTTGCCATCAGAGCATTGATGACATCTTTGCGGATACCGTAGTTTACCATGGTGATGCTGTATTTGCTGTCAAGTTTTTCAAAGGAAACTTTTTCATTGTAGTTTACCCATGCAGGCATTGGTTTTTTCCATGCCTTGATCTTTGCAACCAGTTCATCCTTGCAGCCTTCTGGATTGGTGCGGGTGATCAGAGCGTTCTGTACGCCGCCGTCACGGATTTTTCTGGTGATTGCGCGGGTATCCAGATCAAAAATAGCGCTGATGTTTTTCTTTTCCAGATATTCGTCAATTCTGCCTTCCATGCGGAAATTGGATGGCTGTGCACACCACTCACGGATGACCCAGCCTCTTGCTGTGATGCTTTCGTGCAGATCATTCTCGTGGTTGACGCCGTAGTTTCCTGTCAGCGGGAATGTTTCAACAATAATGTTGTTGGCATTTGCAGGGTCGGTCAGGATCTCCTGGAATCCTACCACGCTGGTGTTGAACACCAGTTCACCGATTGCATCCTCACTGCTGCCCAGACCGTAACCTTCATAAACCGTACCGTCCTCCAGCACAAGCCATGCCTGTTGCGCATTGTTAAAAATATCCATATGCTTACCTCCATGTTCCTTCTATTGGTTTCTATCCTAAAACTTACAGTGTAATTTTACCTACAACACCCATGATGTCTTCTTTCATTGCAAGAGCAGCTTTTCTTGCCTGCTCTGCAAAGTCTTTGCCGTCTGTGCCGGCTTTCTTCCATGCAGTCAGAATTGCGCGGGAAGAGTTTACGATTGCGCCTAAGCCGTTTTTATCAAATGCACCAGCAACATCGTTTGCACCGCCGCCCTGTGCTCCATAACCTGGAACCAGGAAGAAGGTGTGCGGCATCTTCTGACGCATCTCAGCAAGCTGCTCCGGATAGGTTGCGCCTACTACTGCACCAACACGGGAATAACCGTAGTTGTTTTCTGTCTGGCTGCCCCACTGTTCGCACATTGCGCCCATGGTTTCATAGATGCTCTTGTCGCCGATCTTCTGATCCTGAAGTTCGCCGGAAGATGGGTTGGATGTTTTTACCAGAACAAAGATTCCCTTATCCTGTTCGTCACAGATTGGCAGCAGAGGATTTACACCATCCGAGCCAAGATAACCGTTAACGGTCAGCATGTCCGAGCCAAATGCGGAAAGTTCCTTGCCGTTTACAGTGCTTGTGCCAAGATGAGCTTTTGCATAAGCCTGCATGGTAGAACCGATGTCGTTTCTTTTACCGTCCATAATAACGATCATGCCTTTTTCCTGCGCATATTTTACAGTTTCGCACAGTGCCCACATTCCCTGCCAGCTGTACATTTCGTAGTAAGCTGCCTGTGGTTTTACTGCCGGAACGATGTCGCAGATCTGGTCGATGATAGCCTTGTTGTATTCGAGGATTGACTGTGCTGCTGCATCAAAGGTATCGCCGTATGTCGCAAACTTCTCATCTTTGATATGCTGTGGGATGTAGTCAAGCAGGGAGTCCAGTCCTACTACACTTGGGTTTTGCATCTGTGCGATCTTTTCAATCAGTCTTTTCATCCTTTGGTTCCTCCGTCCTTTGTTCTGTATCTATCTTTTAAAGTTCAAATACTGTTTTTCCGCCAAGGATTGTTCGTACCACCCGTCCGGTCAGTTCCAGACCGTCAAACGGAGTGTTTTTGCTCTTGCTGTGCAGTTTTTCTGCATCGACTGTCCAGCTTCTGTCCGGATCAAACAGAACGATATCTGCAAGGCTTCCTTCCCGCAGGGTTCCACCCGGCAAACGAAGCAGATTTGCAGGATTGGTGCTCATGAGTTTCACCAGATCAAGCAGGCTCATGCCGCACTGATGAACCAGTACGGTGCAGGCTGCTGCAAAGCTGGTTTCCAGTCCAACGATGCCGTTTGGTGCTTTGAGGAAGTTTGCTTTTTCCTCTGCTGCATGCGGTGCATGGTCGGTCACAATTGCATCGATGGTTCCATCCAGAACACCTTCCACAATCGCTTCGCAGTCTTCCTGCTCTCTGAGCGGTGGATTCATGCGGAAGTTTGCATTGTAAGAAAGCAGCAATTCGTCGGTCATCATCATATAATGTGGTGCTGTCTCGCAGGTAACCTTGACCCCTCTTGCTTTTGCTTCCCGGATCAGCTGGACCGAGCCTTTTGTGCTGACATGTGCAATGTGGATTGCAGTATCAGAACTCTCTGCAAGTACGATCTCTCTTGCGGTGATGCTGTCTTCGCTTGCGCGGTCCATGCCTTTAACACCCAACTCTTTGGAGATGCGTCCTTCGTTGATGATGCCGCCATCGATGATGGTCAAATCTTCACAATGGCTGATAACTGGAACGCCTGCCTTATAAGCTTCTTTCAGAGCTTTTAACATCATGCCGCCGTTTTCAACCGGTCTGCCGTCATCGCTGACCGCTACTGCTCCGCAGGCATGCAGCGCTGCGATGTCATTTAACTCCTGACCAAGCATTCCTTTTGTAATGGATGCAATCGGATAAACTTTCGCGTCCGCATCCTTTGCCTTGTCCAAAATATAGGAAAGAACTTCTTCGCTGTCGGTAACCGGTTTGGTATTTGGCATACAGCAAACACCAGTTACTCCTCCGGCAGCAGCTGCCTTACAGCCTGTAATGATATCTTCCTTGTGAGTAAATCCAGGATCACGCAGGTGAACGTGGATGTCCAGAAATCCCGGTGCTGCACAAAGTCCCGAAGCATCAATATGCTGTGCACCCTGTGCGATCTTGGTCTGTGCCAGATTGGAACCGACCTTGATGATTCGATCTCCTTCAATCAGAATATCACCGATAAAGTCAACCGGCGGTTCACAGGACGGGTCTAAAATCCTGGCATTTGCAATGAGCATTTTTTCCACAAAAGTCCCTTCCTTTCCTCTGCTTTTATTTTATATTATTCATCCGTTTCAATACAGATTGTTACCTGATCTTCTCCGTCCCGCTCCTCGACCGAAACCTTGACAAACTCGTCACGGGATGTCGGCAGATTTTTTCCGACATAGTCTGCGCGAATCGGAAGTTCCCGATGTCCGCGGTCGATCAACGCTGCAAGCTGGATACTTTTTGCTCTGCCGCGCTGCAGGATAGCGTCCATCGCTGCTCGGACGGTACGACCGGTATAGATTACATCATCCACAAGGATAATCTGTTTTCCTTCAATGGAAAACGGAAGATCGGTTCGATCCTGTCGTCCTTCACCGCTGCGTTTGTCATCGCGGTAAGCGGTAACGTCCAGATATCCAACCTCTACCGTGGTACCTTCCAGCTCGGAGATTTTTTTTGCTACCCGCTGTGCCAGCTCCGCTCCTCTGGTCATGATACCGATGATATACAGGTTTGACGCACCTTTATTGTGCTCGATAATTTCAAACGAAATTCTTGTGATTGCCCTCAGCATGGCTTTTTGATCCATGATCTGGGTTTTCTCGACCAGCATATCAAAATCCTCCCCATTGGTTAAATTTAAGCCAGCGCATAAAAAAAGCTGCCTGCGACCTTTCGGCAGCAGACAGCAGGTTTTTCCATCACATTAAAAGCCCAGCTTTTCCGGACTTTTTCCAAAAGATTCCCTTTTGGATATGGTTACCCCATCAAAACCACCTTGCCAGCCTCACAGGACCGTCTTAAAGGATTCGCTTTCAGGATAATAATGACAAGACAGATTGCTTCATTTGCAAGTTCAATATGTCTTGTTTTTCTTTAAGGATAAGTATATCCAATTCTCTGCAAAATGTCTAGTGCTGACACGTCAAACTTCGCATAAATATTGACTTTTTTTTGGTCATTTTGCTGCAAAAGTTCCTCGAAGCATAAAGAAAAGGTTATTTTGTTTCCTTTTTTAACAAATCGCTAGAGGGACATATCTTCCTCATCGTCATAATCATGATAGAGGTGATCCATCATCATTTCTTTTTCGTGGCGATATTTCTGTTCCTTAATGTAAAGGTCCAGTGCTTTGTTGAGTTTAAACAGCACCGAAACCGATTTTACGCAGATCACCGCAATCATGGCAACCATACTTGCCACAACCACCATCAGCGCAAGGATAGAAGCTTCCTTTCCTTTCATTCCATCATTTTTTATCTTTTCAAAACAAGGCATAAACAGATCCTCCTTTGCATATTCAGCAAAAATTATAATAAAATGCTTTTATTTTATCCAACCACGATCATATATATCATCCAAAAACATAAAATCGCAATCGAATATCGATCAATAACTTTTGGAATGGGCTGATATGTTTTGACGTTTTTCATCACCACTTCTTTATTGACAAAGAAGCCATAAAACATTACCAGAGCCAATAGAATGGCAAAAATCACAAGAAGAATCAGCAAGGACGAGATTGTCAAAATGCTGTCTAACTTTTCTATTTGCAAGTGCATTATATCAGAATACCCTAAAATCGTCACCAGCAAATTATTGAGCAGGTGAATCACGATTGACGATATGATTGAACCCGTAAACAAGATAAACATCGACCCGCATATTCCTATTAAAATGGCGGAAAAAGCGTTATTCAATGTCAGATGCAGAAAAACAAAATAAACTGTCGTCACAATAACAGCTGCGGCTGTTCCTTTGTTTTCTTGTAAAATAGACCATAGCACACCGCGGAATAATAATTCCTCAATTACAGGAGCCAGAAAAACAGTTGCAAAAACTGTGGTGTATATATCCATGCCCGGTTCGTTTGCCTGTCCTGAAAAAAGGTCTAATTTTAAACATAGCCTAACCCATAACAGACCTAACACAGTGACTAACAAGCCCGCACATACCGATAATAACAGGTTCTTTCGTGTCGTTTTTCTTATGCTTATAACTTCTGCAAAGCTTAAACGGTTCATTTTTAGAAAAGTATACATCAATATAAATAAGCAAATCTCATATAAAAAAGATACACTTATAATGTAACTTCCCAATGCCTCTATCAAAAAAATGGAGCAAAGCATGGTCAATGGCATTAAAAACACCAGCAATATTAAAAAGAATAAATTCATCTTTTTTATCATATGGACTCTCTCCAATCCAATTGAATTTTTATTTTGACAAATCTATTACTTTTTAAGAATTATATCATTTCTGTTTCTATTAATCAATCCAGATTTATTTTTTTGAAAAAAATTGTGAAAATTCACTTGAATTCTCCTGTTTTTTTGAAAATCCTGTTCGCCTTTTTCGGAAAATCTTTCATAAACTGTTTTAAATTTAAAAATTTTATGGTAAAATAATTGAGTTATCATTGCATTGTTTATGATTATATCGATTTTAAGAATTAGGAGCTATATTATGAACAAGAAAATTTCCCTGGGGCTGGCCCTCGCCCTTATGTTCGTCATCACCGCGGTAACATTTTCCATTACCATGATTTTTTCCAGGCAAATGTTCTCCACTACCGTCACCAACGTTTCCCAAAGAGAAGCGATGTATGACAAGCTTTCCGAGATTGACAGCTATGTACGAAAGAACTATTACGGTACAATCGATGAAACAACCTTAAATGACTATATCTCGATGGGATATATCGCCGGACTTTCCGATCAGTATGCTACCTATTATTCTGCTTCCCAGTATGCGGAACTTCAGCAGGAAAACGCAGGTAAACTGGTTGGTATCGGTATCCGTGCAACCCGCAGCGAAAGCGGATTCATTCAGGTAACAGAAGTTTATCCAGATTCTCCTGCTGCTGAGGCAAACATCAAAGCGGGTGACCTGATCGTCAAGGTAAACGACATCGACGTCACCGCAGACACCTATAATGACGCAATCAGTGAGATTGGCGGCAAAGCTGGCACCAAGCTCAGCCTGACCGTCCGCAGCGACAACAAGGATCGTGAAATCTCCGAGATTACCCGCCGTGTTGTTGTAACCCCTACTGTATATCCAAAAATGATTGGCACTGCCGGCTACATCAAAATTGTCGACTTTAATGAAAACACCTATGACCAGTTTAAAAAAGCGGTGGAAGATCTGATCGGCAACCAGGGAGCACAGTCCCTGATCTTTGACCTGAGAAACAATACCGGTGGTCTGGTCGATCCAGCTATCAAGATGTTGGATATGCTGCTGCCGGAAGGCACCATTGCAACCGCAACCTATCGTGATGGTTCCACTGAAGTTCTCGGCACATCGGATGCAAACTGCATCGATAAGCCTATGGTTGTTCTGACCAATGAAAATACCGCCAGTGCAGCAGAACTGTTCACACAGGCACTGCGCGATTACGGTGTTGCAAAATCGGTCGGCACCACTACCTACGGCAAAGGCGTTATGCAGGTAACCCATTCTCTGAAAGATGGTTCTGCAATCCGCATTACCGTTGCTCAGTACAATCCACCAAAGAGCGCAAACTATGATGGCGTTGGTATCAAACCAGACTACGAGGTTACTCTGACCGAAGATCAGGTAAAAGCTTTTGATACTCTGGATGAAACCACCGATCCACAGCTGAAAAAAGCACTGGAAATCACCAACTCCTCTACCCTGCTGACACAGAACACAGAAACCACCATAACAGAGGAATCTGCTGCTCCTGAAGAAGCAAACGGAGAAACCACAACCTCCGAGGAAACACCTGCAGAAACAGAAACTCAAGAAGGAGCAGAAACTCAAACAGAAACCACTGAAACAGAACCTGCTGCTGAATAAAAAGTCAAAAAGAGGAACGGAAAATCCGTTCCTCTTTTTTAAAACCCTTTTTTCCTTTGCTTTAAGTTTACCCCGATACTGCCGCACAGACATCCGCACAGCAGCATCGAAAACAGTTTTACCAATGCCCAGAACCCCGGAGTTTCGCCAATTGCAAGAGAGCCCAACATCCCTGCTGCAAACAAGATTCCTGCGCACAGAATTCCAAGGAAGAAACCATTTTGCTTTGCGTGTCTGGCACAAAAGAATGCTCCAATGCAGGCAAGCAGGCATCCTAAAATAAGTCCAATCCCCTTGACTGCCCAAATCGGTACCTTTCCTGCGGACATTGCAGCAGAAAGAATTGTCAGCAACACCATTCCTGCTGCAATCGCTGCTGCACATCCCACAATCACTGCTTTTTTCTGACGGCTATCCTCTGATTTTCGACCTGTATTTTTATTTCCTTCTGTCGATTTTCCCTTTGTACGGATATTCCTTTTTTCCATAAAAAAATCACCCCGTATCCTGCATTTTCTGTTACAGGATATTCGGGGTGTCCAATATTTATTCGCTAAAATCAAGCGGATTATTTGGATTTTTTATCGGCCTGTTCCTGAGCAGCTCTCTCAGTTGCAGTAATGTTCTGCTGAATGGACCAACGAGCCAGACGGATTTTGCTTCTGTCACCTGCTGTTTCGATTACAACAGTATCATCTTTGATGCTGACGATTCTGCCGATGATGCCGCCAATTGTTACAACTTCATCTGCAATTTCGATGTTTTCTCTCATCTTCTGAACTTCTTTTTCTCTCTTTTTCTGAGGACGGATCAGGATGAAGTAGAATACAACGAACATCAGAATCAGCGGAATAAAGGTTGCCAGCATAGTAGCAGTATCCGATGTTGCTGCGGTAAGATAAAAGTTTGCCATGGGTTTTTGCACCTCCGTTAAAATAAGCAAAAATGCGCTGGGAAAAATCCCCTGCATTTTGATATACAAGCAACATTATACCTGTTTCAGCTGTACTTTGCAAGTGGTTTCTCTGTAAAATACAGACAAAATTCTCACTCGTTAAATTCTTCTGCCCAACAGTGGAATCATCTCTGCACGGAACTGCTCATATCTTCCCTCGTCCAGTGCTGCACGGATCTTTTCCATCAGGGTATTATAGAAATACAGGTTGTGCATAACAGCAAGGCGCATGCCCAGCATCTCATTTGCTTTGAGCAGATGACGGATATAAGCGCGGGAATGACGCTGACAAACCGGACAGTCACACTCTGCATCAATCGGACTGTCATCCAGCTCATATTTTGCATTGTTGATGTTGATGATGCCCTGCCAGGTAAACAGATGGCCGTGGCGTGCATTTCGGCTTGGCATAACACAGTCGAACAGGTCCACGCCGCGATAAACCGCCTCGATGATATTGACCGGTGTACCAACTCCCATCAGATAACGAGGCTTGTCCTTTGGCATATATGGTTCAACCTCTTCGATGATTTCATACATAACCGGAGCAGGTTCTCCAACTGCCAAACCTCCGATGGCATAGCCGTCACAGTTAATCTCCGAAATCTGCTTCATGTGTTCGATACGCAGATCCGGGAAGGTAGAACCCTGGTTAATACCAAACAGCATCTGATGTGAGTTGATGGTACCTTCTGCCGCATTGAGGCGATCCATTTCCGCACGACAGCGTCTGAGCCAACGGACGGTGCGGTCAATGGAACGTTTCGTATACTCTCTGGTTGCCGGGTTTTCGATACATTCATCGAATGCCATTGCAATAGTGGAAGCAAGGTTAGACTGGATGCGCATGCTCTCTTCCGGTCCCATAAAGATGCGTCTGCCATCAATATGGGACTGGAATTTTACTCCCTGCTCACTGATGGTTCTCAGCTGTGCCAGAGAAAATACCTGGAAGCCGCCGCTATCGGTGAGAATCGGTCCATCCCAACCCATAAATTTGTGCAGGCCGCCCAGTGCTTTGATCTTTTCATCACCTGGACGCAGGTGCAGATGATAGGTGTTGCAAAGCTCCACCTGACATCTTAAATCTTTCAGGTCATAGGAAGAAATACCGCCTTTGATTGCCGCCGAAGTACCAACGTTCATAAAGGCCGGTGTCTGGACTGTGCCATGTACCGTTTTGAATTCACCGCGGCGGGCACGTCCTTCCTGTTTTAACAATGTATACATAAAATCCTCCGAATTACTATGATAAAGTTTTTTGTCAAACTTTTGTACACAAAAGTTTGCGGTTTCCAAAGGCAGAGCCTTTGGGCACTTGTCGCAACATATAAAAAAACAAAAGATAAAAATCGATAGGGGCAATAAGTCGTTTCGATTCTGGCGCACGGGAGTGCGCATCTGCACACAGTTATGCAGATGAAAACCCAATCAAGTTTTATCTGTATTTGAATTTCAGCGCCAAATACGAAAAATCTCCCACTGGGAGGTTTTTCTGGATGGTGCATCTCGGCAGTTTCCAGAGGGGATTTTTCTCTTGCAAAAACCCCCTATTTGTCAATCCAAAACTTGGATTGATAAATTTACCCCCAAATGCGGTCTTGTGTAGCCGAATGTCCG
>ERZ832522.169-NODE-169-length-88698-cov-13.258091_pt1 | contig 88698 bp, 77 predicted proteins | sample MGYA00519951_ERZ832522 | MGnify/ENA primary metagenome ERZ832522 (study PRJEB31850, sample SAMEA3708728) | human gut metagenome | biome: human gut; feature: human-associated habitat; material: faeces | place: China | collected 2014 ... | reverse complement strand
CTCGCTACCTCCACCTTGGCAAGGTGGCGCTCTACCGGATGAGCTACACCCGCATAATGTGGTGCCTCCGGTCGGAGTTGAACCAACGACACGCGGATTTTCAGTCCGCTGCTCTACCTACTGAGCTACAGAGGCATGTTGAGGCGAGATAAACTCGCCTCATCATACATTATGGCGACCCGGAACAGACTCGAACTGTCGACCTCCAGCGTGACAGGCTGGCGTGCTAACCGACTGCACCACCGGGCCAGATAAATGGTGGAAAGTACAGGGCTCGAACCTGTGACCCCTTGCTTGTAAGGCAAGTGCTCTCCCAGCTGAGCTAACCTTCCGTTCCACACAAGCCGCTCTTGCGGCGCCGCATCTCTCAGCGACATCGATATTATAATCATGTAGGGCCAAAAAGTCAAGCATTTTTTTCGAAAAACGCAAACAATTTTTTGCGCACCCAAAAAGTTTGATTTCTGGCTGTTTTCCGCTTTCTTACAACGTCTCGTCGTAATAGAGCCCGAAACTTGCAAAGACAGACGCCTGTATGCTATCATAGCTCGTGCCGGAGCCCGCGGGCGCGGAGAAGCACAGCGCATAACAGTATTGCTCGTCGCAAAGCATCGCCGCACGGTAGAGCCGGTCGCCGTCGTCCGTTTCCGCGCTCCACGCGAACTGGTATTCCGGAAGAGAAAAGCGCGTGGTGCGGATGAGGTCGAAGCGGCTTGCGTCAAGGCCCGTGAGCTGGCGGATGGCGCTTTCCGGGTCGGACGTTTCGAACACCGTCGCGGAAATTTCATACGAGCCATCCGGGGCGGTATACTGCCGGGACAGTCCGCCCGGCGAAAAAACGTCGCTAGCCCAGCCGTCGGGCACGGCAAAGACGATTGTGGACGGACGGCGGGGCATTTGACAGACGATTTCGTCGTCGACGGTTTCCCAGACAGGGACGCGGCTCACGCAGGCGCAAAGAAGCACCGTCAGCGCGAGCGCGAGCATGGACACATGAATCGAACGCATAACAAAACCTCCGGGTTAGGAAAGAGTAGGGGAGAACATGAAACAGGTGCTTGGTTATTATCTGCTTTTAATAAATGCAATTGGGCTTCTGATTATGTGCATCGATAAGCTTCTGGCAAAAAAACAGGCTCGGCGCGTGCCGGAGCGGACGCTGCTTTGGGTGGCCGCGCTGGGCGGAAGCTTCGGAAGTCTTCTTGGCATGATGCTTGCGCACCATAAAACGCGCAAGCCCAAATTCTATATCACCATCCCGCTGCTTCTCGCGCTGCAAGCCGCCGCCGTGGGATGGTACTACCTGAAATGAGGGAACAAAGGCGCAAATCTTCTCAGCTTTGCGTAGGGGCGGACGACTCTGTCCGCCCTTTGGAAGTTACGAATTCGCCGCAGTTTTTCGCGCTTCGCAGGTGTATTTTGCCGGGCGGACAGGGTCGTCCGCCCCTACGAAGATTTGGAAGATTTCAAAAGGACAGTAGAGGCGGATCGGTTTATGAACGAACAAAAACCTGCCGGGGAGCGTATCCTCGACAGGTTTTGTTTTTGCTTTTCAGGAAATTGCGCCGTTGCCGGTTCTATTCAGGCAGCTCACATCGTCGCGCAGGATGAGCATATAGTCCGGGCGATAAGCGCGGATGTAATCGGAGAGCGCCGCGCCGTCAAAGTGCCGGTAATCGAGGCTGCGCATCTCGTCAAAATCGAAAATGGCCAGCGGCTCGAGGGCGTTTGTAAACGAGTCTCCGACAATCAGGATTTTGGGAAGCTCCGGCCGGTTCGTTTTTACAATCGTTTCGCCGATGTCGCCGCCCATGTAGTCGGTGTAGAGGCTCTGGCCCGACGCGCGAACCTGAATAAGCGGCGTGTCGGAGGCTTTGCTGTTATCCTCCCGCGTATAATCGGGGAACGCGTCCTGTAGGACCTGCATCGCCTCGCGGACGGGAGACAGCCCGTAGAGCTTGCGGTTATACGTGCCGAGAAGCTCGCTTTCCGTATCGGCGATGGTCAATTTGCTTGCCCGGAGACCGAAGGTCTCGCAGACAGTTTCATACGTCAGATACGCACCGCGAAGGGTATAATGGTGGTCAACGCGGCTGTAATAGGGAAGCGGGTCTTCGAGTGCGGCAAAAATATCAGTCATATCGAGCGCCGGAATCCCGGCCTCTTGCAGCGCGGATAGGAGCGCGTCCCGGTTTTTTTTCGTTTCGAGCGCCGGGTTTTCCATCCAGTCGGGATAATACGCGGCGTAGACTGTGCGCTGCTCGGGAACGAGCGTGTATAAAAGCTGCGCGCCCACCTCGTCTGCCGCGGATTTTACGCTTTGAAGCCCTTCCGTAATCGAAACTGCCTGCGCCTCGCGCGCTTCCCCGGAGAGTTTCACAGAAAAGCCCGGCGCGGGCAATAAAACGGTATCGCCCAACACCACATCATGCACAGCCGGACGGTGCAGGAGCTTCATCTGAAGCAGCGTGTCAAGCTTCAAAAGCTGCCTGCGCGCAAAGATATGGTCACTGTAAAATGATTCCAAGTCCTGCGCCAGCGTCCCGTCCAGCATGCTCTGCAAGAACACCTCCGGCACATCTGCCAGTGCCCGGTTTTCCTCCACCGACCAGCCGGAGGGCGATTTTACAAGCCCATAGAGCGTAAGCGCCGGGACAAGCAGTAACGCCGCAAAGAAGAGCAATGGCAGCAGGAGCTTTGTTTTTGTCTTCATACCCGCCTCCTAAAACTGCGCGTAGATGAACGCCTGCATCCCGGAACCCGCCATGCTCAAAACGGAAAGGCCGAGAACAACGAGCAAAAAGAGCAGCCGACCGGCGCGTCCCGCCTTTGTTTTACCAAGCGCCGCCCAAACTGACGTACCGAGATTCGTGGACAGCAGCAGGCAGAGCGCCAGCTGCACGCCGTATTGCCGGATGCAAAGCGCCAGCCAGGAAAGTGCGTCCGGCGCGCCCATTCCGGGGACGAATAACGCCCGCAGGAACGAGAACGCATAGGGAAGGCTGGGACTCCGGAAGAAGATCCACCCGATGAACACGGCAAGCATCGCGTACACATGCCGCAAAATGCCCGGGAGCTTCGCGAGTGCCTGTCCCCAGACCAGCTTCTCCAAGCTCAGGAGCACGAAGAACCACAGCCCCCAGCAGACAAACGTCCAGTTTGCCCCGTGCCAGAGCCCCGTGAGGCTCCAGACGGCAAAGAGGTTCCAAACCAGCCGCCCCTTGGAGCATCGGCTGCCGCCGAGCGGAATGTACACATAGTCTCGGAACCAGGAGGACAAACTCATGTGCCACCTGCGCCAGAAGTCCGTGACGGAGTCCGCCATGTAGGGGTGGCTGAAATTTTCGGGCAGCGTAAAGCCAAACAGGAGCGCCAGCCCCAGCGCCATGTCTGTGTAGCCGGAAAAATCAAAATAGATTTGCAGCGCGTAGGAAATCGCGCCCGTCCACGCATAGACCGGAGAGAGCGCGGAAGATGGCAGCGAGAACGCCTCCTGCGCGATGGCCCCCGCGGCAGAAGACAGCAGCGCCTTTTTGCCAAGCCCGAAAATCAGCCGCGTCACGCCTGCGTTCAGGTTGTCCGCCGTAACGGCGCGCGCATCCAGCTGCGCAGAAAATTCGCCATACCGGCAAAGCGGCCCCTGCGCCGCCTTCGGGAAAAAGAACGCGTAGAGAAGAAACCGGTCAAAGCGCCGCTCGGCCGGAATTTCGCCCCGGTACACGTCCGCCAGATACGAGATCAGAAGAAACGTCAGAAACGACACGCCGAGGGGCGCGGGAAGAAGCGACACGGTTGGAAGCGAGAGCGCCCCCAGCAAGAAGTTCGTATACTTGAAATAGCAAAGCAGCCCGACGCAGAAAAGAACGCCGAGCGTAAAAACCATCTTCCGCGCCTTGGGCGATTTGTTCCTCGCAAGAAGCCGGGCAAAAGCGTAAACTGCCAGCGTCTCCAGAAGCCCTGCCACAAAGCCAGCCAAGCCGCTTGCCGCGCAGAAGAGCACGCTGAGGATCAAAAGCGCCGCGTTCTGCCCGGGGAGCTTTTTCCGCAAAAGAAGCAACAGGAGAAGACTTGCCGGCAGGAACGCAAAGAAAAATGTGAAGCTTGTCAGCTGCATCTCAATGCTTTTTCCCGGGCTTCGGGCGCAGAGGCCGCTTGTTGCCGTGGTCGTCTACAATGTAGGTGTTGTCGAGCTGCGCGCGCAGATTCTGCCGGAAGGCGGCCAAATATTCCTGCCGCAGCCGGTCGCGCTCGATGGTTTCTTCTTCGGTGAGCCCCTCGGTTTTCGCCTTGTGGGCAAGCTCGTTGATGCGGTCCACGCGGGATTTTTCCATAGTAAAACACTCCTTAAACGGTTATAGGAACCGGGATATTTCGATGCTGATGCGGCCCTTTTTTGTGTTGCCGCCGATGGCCTCTAATTTGATCTTTCCGAGGCCACGGACAGAGATAATGTCCCCCTCTGCGACCTGCTTGTCGCCCTTCGTGCAGGGGAGATAATTGAGCTCGGCCTTTCCTGCCGCGATGTAATCGGCCGCCTTGCCGCGCGAGATGGAAAAGCCGGAGGAAACGATGCCGTCTAAGCGAAGGGACGGCACGGTGTCGCGCACGGTCTTGACGGACTGCTGCGGAACGTGAAGCCCGGAGAGCTCAAGTTCTTCTAAGTGAAGCTTCGTCCGTCCGGCGGAACCGAGATTTTGCAGCACGTAGGGGAGAATTTCCCGCAGAACGAGAAAGTCGCACGAGCCTTCGCCGACGTAGATATCTCCGACCGTCTCGCGCTTGATGCCGCTTCCCATGAGGCTTCCGAGAAAGTCGCGGTGGGTCAGCTTGTCGTTTTCAAAAAAGCTTGCGCGCACGGCGGCAATGGGGCCGTCCTGGGAGTACAGCCAGCTCTCGTCCAAATACTCCGGCAGATAGCAGCAGACCTCGCGCTCGGAAAGCTCCGTCCCGCCAAAAAACCGGAAGTCCTCGCCCCGCAAAAGCTCCTGGCAGATCATCTGCTCGCGCTTGGAAAGAAAGCAGGTGCTCGCCGGGACGTTCCGCTGCGCGGCCGTCGTGATGCGCTCATAGACACGCGCCAGCAGCACCTCGTCCTCTTTTGACTGCGCAAGGCGCGCAATTTTTTCTCGTCTGTCCACCATATCACCTCGTTTTTCAGATATTGTATCAGGCGCGCGGAAAAAATGCAATCCTACCGATACCGCGCGATTTTCCGCTTGGCAAAGCCGCCGTTTTCGATTATACTAAAATAGAAAATAACCTACGAAACACAAGAGGAACAAGGCTATGAAGGTACTCATTATCGGCGGCGGCGCGAGCGGCATGATGGCGGCTTTGTCCGCGCTGGAAAACCCGAACAATACCGTGACGCTTTTAGAGCGGCAGAGCCGCGTGGGCAAAAAGCTGCTCGCGACCGGAAACGGCCGCTGCAATCTCACGAACCGCAACATCCGGTTGTCGCACTACCACGGCGAGCAGCCTGAGTTTGCGCGTTTCGCACTGGAGAGCTTCTATGTCGGACGGACGCTTGCATTTTTTGAGCGGCTCGGCCTTCTGACCGTGACCGAGGACTCGGGCAAGGTCTATCCTCTTTCCGACCAGGCCTCCAGCGTTCTTGACGTTCTGCGCTTTGCGCTTGAGGCGCAGGGGGCGAACATCGTGACCAGCTGCGATGTTATCGAGGTCAAGCACAAGGCAAGAGGCTATGAGGCCATTTCCGCGACAGGCGAGACATATTTTGGCGACAAGCTGATCATCGCCTGCGGAGGAGCCGCCGGAAAGAAGCTCGGCGGTAGCAAATCGGGCTATCATTTACTCGAGCAGCTCGGCCACAGCACGACAGCGCTTTTCCCCAGTCTCACGCAGATCAAAACGGACCCCACGTATGTCAAAGCCCTCAAGGGCGTGCGCGCCGACGCGCATGTGCAGCTCCGTAAGGATGGAGAGACCCTGCAGGACAGCTTCGGCGAGGTGCAGTTTACCGACTTCGGCCTCAGCGGCCCCGAGGCCTTCACGCTCTCGCGCATGGCAGCGACCGGCGGAGAGGGACAGGAACTCGCGCTGGACTTCTTCCGGGAGTACGGAGACAGCGTGCTTCTCGACATGCTGCAGGAAAAACGCGAAAAGCTTCCCGAGCTTGCAGCGGAGGACCTGTTTGCAGGTATGCTCCAGTCGCGGCTCGGCAGAATGATCGTCAAGCGTGCGGGGCTCAAATATCAGACGAAGCTTAAAGAGCTTTCTGATGAGCAGCTGCTCGCCTGCGTCAAAACCGGCAAGTGGTTCACGCTGGAAGTTACCGGCGTGATGGGCTTTGACAGCGCGCAGGTGACGGCAGGCGGTGCGAAAACGCGCGAATTTGACGCAAGGACGTTAGAAAGCACCAAAAATCCCGGGCTTTTCGTCTGCGGAGAGGTGCTGGATGTGGACGGCGACTGCGGCGGGTTTAACCTCCAGTGGGCGTGGTCGTCCGGATACCTCGCCGGCAAGCTCGGAGAAGGAGAATACGCATGATTCGCATCCGGGACATTTCGCTTCCGCCCCAGCAGGACATGGCGCAGCTCGTCTACGCCGCAGCGCGGCAGCTTCGCATCGACCATACACAGATCAAGCAGCTGGACATCAAAAAGCGCTCGGTCGATGCGCGGAAGAAAAACGATGTGCGGCTCATCTACACCGTGGACGTGCTGGTCAAGGGACGCGAAGATAAAATTTTAAAGATGGCGCACAACCCGAAGGCCGCCATCGCGCAGGAAAAGATCTATACCCCGCCCAAGGGGAAGAAACTGCCCGAGGAGCGCCCCGTCATCGTGGGCTTCGGCCCGGCGGGCATGTTCTGCGCGCTCGTTCTGGCGCAGGCGGGATACCGGCCGATTGTCTTTGAGCGCGGGCAGGACGCGAAGACGCGGCAGGAAATCGTACGGAAATTCTGGGAGACCGGCGAACTCGATCCTTCGTGCAACGTGCAGTTCGGAGAGGGCGGCGCGGGCACATTCTCGGACGGCAAGCTCAACACGGGCGTGAACAATCCCAGAAACTACTGGGTGCTCGAGCAGTTCGCAAACGCGGGCGCAGGCGCGGAGATTTTATTTGACGCAAAGCCCCACATCGGAACAGACGTTTTGGTGAACGTTGTGCAGAATCTGCGCGAGGAGATCATCGCCCTTGGCGGAGAAGTCCGTTTCGGCGCGAAGCTTACGGGAATCCGGCTAGAGGGCGGCCGCGTCACGGGCGCGGTCTATGAAACAGCGGACGGCGAGCAGGAGATTTCCTGCCGCAATCTCGTCCTGGCGCTGGGCCACAGCGCGCGAGATACGTTCCGGATGCTGGAGCAGATGGGCGTTCCCATGCAGCCGAAGGCATTTTCGATGGGCGTTCGCATCGAGCACCCGCAGCGCATGATTAGCGACAGCCAGTACGGTGCGTTCGCGGAGAACCCGGCGCTCGGCGCGGCGGACTATAAGCTGAACGTCAAGCTCCCGGACGGCACAAGCGCGTACACGTTCTGCATGTGCCCGGGCGGCTATGTGGTCGCAGCGGCATCCGAAGAAGGGGGCGTCGTTACAAACGGCATGAGCAACTGCGCGCGGGACGGCCAGAACGCGAACGCCGCGCTTCTCGTCACGCTGACCCCCGAGGATTTCCCGGACAAGGGAACGCTCGGCGGCGTACGGTATCAGCAGCAGCTCGAGCGGGCGGCGTTTGAAGCCGGCGGAAAGAATTATCATGCGCCCGTGCAGCTGGTGGGGGATTTTCTCGCGCACCGGCCGAGCACGGCGCTTGGAAGCGTTCAGCCGACGTATCGTCCCGGCGTGACGCTCTGCGATCTGCATGAGGTTCTTCCGGAGCGTATCACGAAGGTACTGGAGAACGCACTGCCGGAGCTCGACAAAAAGCTTCACGGCTTTGCAGCCCCCGATGCTGTCATGACCGCGCCGGAGACCAGAAGCTCGTCTCCCGTGCGAATCTTGCGCGGGGAGAACCGGCAGTCCGACATTTCCGGCCTCTATCCCTGCGGCGAGGGCGCAGGCTACGCGGGCGGCATCATGTCCGCTGCCGTCGACGGCATTCTGACCGCCGAGGCTATTTTGAATGAATAAAGAGATCCGGGGTGGACAGACCACCCCGGTTTTTGTATTCAAAAATCGTGCCGCGCACCGCCATCCGCGCCGATGGCCTCAAAAATGCGGACGATTTCTTCGACTTTCTGAAAGCATGTTTCATCCGGTGTGTCTTCATCGAGCACGCGGCGGATGGCGCAGAGCGCCTGACAACAGCGTTCACGCAGCAGCGGCTGCATCGCCTGCTCGGAAATCTTGCGTTCATCGTAGACAGTATCAAGCAGGATGGATTTTTCAATCTGGCGCAAGAGCGCGGTATCCAGTTCCATAATGTAATTCCTCCAAGTTCATAATATTTTTGATTTGCACTGATATAGTGCAAGAATATCAGAAAATTACCATAAAATCAACACCGTATTGTTCGAATTTGGTGCAAGGCGGTTTGATTGAGATGGACATGGGATATGCAAGGCATGTGGGCAAAACCATCCGCTCACTTCGGATGCAGCAAAAGCTCTCGCAGGAGCAGCTTGCGGCGAAGGTTCAGCTTCTGGGCTGCGATCTGACGCGAAGCGCGCTGGCAAAAATCGAGTGCGGCCAGAGAAGCATCTACCCGGACGAGCTCAAAGCGCTGCATCTTGCGTTGAACGCTCCCTATGACACGCTGCTTCCGTAATGCTCGTAGGGGCGGGACGACCCTGTCCGCCCGCAGAAAAATCTGGTTTTTACGAAAATCTACGGCGAAATCGTACTGCCAAAGGGCGGACAGAGGCGTCCGCCCCTACAGAAATTCCGATATCTTTCTAGGGTGTATCTGAAAACTCCCAACGCACCCGGACAGCGGGTCTTTTTGCGGTGCGCCGCGTCATTTTTCCTTGAAATACGTCAGTATTCCTGCGAAAAAATGTCTTGCGCAACGTAAAAATCCCTCGCTGCCGGTCACATCATGAGTTTTCAGATACACCCTAGATATGCGTAGGGGTCGATGCCCACATCGACCCAAGGGCACCAACGAATTCGCCGAATATTTTCGAAAGAACGGGTGCAATTTGCCGGGGCGATGTGGGCATCGCCCCCTACGGCCATATTGGGAAAATTGCCGCAAAGGCGGGCAGGAAATTCCCTGTTGCATTCTTTTGCGCCTTTGGGTATAATACGACTATAATCACAAATAGGAGGCCACAATCATGGCTGTAAAAATTGAAAAGTCCACCATTATCGGCGACGTGCTCGACATCGCGCCGCAGACTGCGCCGCTGTTCATGGCCATCGGCATGCACTGCCTGGGCTGCCCGTCGTCCCGCGGCGAGACCGTGGAAGAGGCCTGCATGGTACACGGCGTTGACGCCGATGCGTTCCTGGCGCAGGTCAACCGATTCCTCGAGGCCAGCGAGGAAGCAGGTATCTGAGAAAAAGCAAAAGGCGGCTTCGGCCGCCTTTTTTCGTGATACGGACAGAAATGGAGTACATATGAAGCTGCCGATTTCGAAACGGCTTTTATGCTGCGCGTCGATGGTCCAGCCCGGCTCGCGCGTGGCGGATATCGGGACAGATCACGGATATCTGGGAATCTATCTGCTGCAATCAGGCGCGGCGCGGCACGTGATCGCGTGCGACCTTCGAAAGGACCCGCTGGAAAACGCCAGACGCAACGCGAAGCTTTTCGGTGCGGACGGCGAGATGGAGCTCCGGCTCTCGGACGGACTCGAAAAAATCCTTCCGGACGAGGTCGATACCGTTGTCATGGCGGGCATGGGCGGAGACTTGATCCAGAAAATCTTATCGCAGTGCCCGTGGCGCAAACGGGAAGGACTGCAATTCATTTTGCAGCCGCAGAGCGCTGGCAATGTCCTGCGGCGCTGGCTGTGTGAGGACGGATTTGAGATCCGGCGCGAGGAGCCCGTGCAGGACGGGCATTTTTTATATACCGTCATGGCCATCCGGCAGGGTGCTCCGGAGCCGCTCACACCTGGGACGGAGTACGCCTCGCCTGCGTTACTTGCAAGCAAAAGTCCGCTGGTGGGAACCTATCTTGCGCGCGTGGAAAACGCCCTGCAGGAGACGGTTCGTGGGCTCACGAACGCGGAAAAGCAGCGCCCCGAGCGGCAGGCGTATTTTGGTCAGGCGCTGCTCGAAATTCAGGAAATGAGGAAAAACTATGCCGACCATCCGTGATATTTACAACGTTTTGTTTGACTTTGCGCCAGCCTACATGAAGATGGACTGGGACAATGTGGGGCTCGTGTGCGGAAAATTTGACACCGAGGTCCACAGAATTCTCGTCGCGCTCGACCCGATGATGGATGTATTCGAGGAGGCAAAGGCGCTTTCCTGCGAGCTTGTCGTGACGCACCATCCGCTGATTTTCCAGAACATCAAGCAGGTGAACAGCGACAGCTACGACGGGCGGAATCTCTTGTATCTGATCGAAAACGGCATCGCGAGCCTCAATCTGCACACGAATCTTGATTGCTGCCCCGGCGGGGTCAACGACGTGCTTGCATCTCGGCTGGGACTGGCGGATATTGAGATTCTGAACCCCGTCGGCACGGACGCGAAGGGACGGCCTTATGGGCTTGTACGCATGGGTGAGGTGGCCGAGCAGCCCCTTGCGGCGTTTGCAGCCTTTGTCAAGCGGGTGCTGTCCTGCCCGGGCGTCCGATTTTCCGATGCGGGAAAGCCTGTGCGCAAGGTCGCCGTCGGCGGCGGAAGCTGCGGCAGTGAGATCGGCGACGTGATTGCTGCGGGCTGCGACACGTTCGTAACGGCAGATCTCAAGTACAATCACTTTGAAGAGGCAAAGTACCGCGGCCTCAATCTCATTGACGCGGGACATTTTGAGACGGAGAACCCCGTCTGCGGCGTGCTGGAGGGGCTTTTGCGGGAGGCGTTCCCGGAAATTCCGGTTTTCCGCGCGCGGGCGCACCGGGATGAGACGCAATTTCTGTAATTTGTGCGGCAAACAGTTGATTTCTGCTGTGCGGCTGTGATAAAATAACAGGCGATATTGTAACGAAGGGAAGAAACCACATGTCCGGACATTCCAAGTGGCATAACATTCAGAAAACGAAGGGCGCGCAGGACGCAAAGCGCGCGGCGGCCTTTACCAAAATTTCGAAGGAAATGATCGTTGCCGTCAAAGAAGGCGGCGGCGTGGCAGACCCTGCCTATAACTCCCGTCTGGCGACCGTCATTACGAAAGCAAAGGCGGCCAACATGCCGAACGACAACATCAAGCGTGTGCTCGAAAAGGCGGCTTCCGCCGGTCAGGGCGACAGCTACGAGTCCATCACCTACGAAGGCCACGGCCCGAGCGGCGTCGCCGTCATCGTCGAGACCATGACCGACAACCGCAACCGCACCGCGGGCAACATCCGCCACCATTTCGATAAATACGGCGGAAGCCTCGGCGTGAACGGCTGCGTGAGCTGGGCATTCGACAAGAAGGGCGTCATCGTCATCGACAACGAGGAAGAAGAGCTCGAGGAAGACGCAGTCATGATGGATGCGCTCGACGCGGGCGCTGCCGACTTCCAGCCGGAAGAGGGCTGCTTCACGGTCTACACCGACCCCGCTGATTTTAACGACGTTGCCAAGGCGCTCGAGGACAAGGGCTACAAGTTCGAGTCCGCGCAGATCGAAATGGTGCCGCAGAACTATCAGAAGCTGGAAAATCCCGAGGATATCTCCAATATGGAAAAGATGCTCGATATCTTCGAGGACGATGACGACGTGCAGAATGTCTGGCACAATTGGGATCAGGATTGAGTTTGAAACAGCAAGCGCCTCAGGGGAACCTGGGGCGCTTTTGCGTGCAGCGACACGCTGCATTGTTGTTTTGACCAAAAGTTCACGTTCTGTTTTGTGAAATTCGTCATCCACGCCGAAGTTTTTTCTTTCGCGCAAAAGGGAATTGACAAATGGCGAAAAAGTGCGTATCTTAGTGCCATCATCATCTGGCAACTGCTATGAACAGGACACGACTTCCCCGCAGCACCGTTTCCAGAAAGCCGTCGGTTGTGCGAGACGGCAGCAAGGAGCGGGACGGTTATCCCCTGCGAGCAGCTTTGGCAAAAGCGGATTTCTCTAGGCCGCGAGTAGTCGGAGCCGGTTTCCCACCGTTAGAAGGGAGCGCCGTGTCAGCGGCGAATGAGCGGCAGGTTTTCCTGCAAGCAAAGTGGTAACGCGGAAGTATATTTGTTATGCCTTCGTCTTTGCATGGGTGCGTTTTTTGGGAACGTACCGGCAAGGATGAGGGCTTTTTTCGTGGCAAAAACCGGGTGAGAGCAATTTCCTGTGAAAGAAGGAACTTTTATGAACACACTCGTCATCGTATTGCTGGCAGCCGTCGTGCTGTTTGCGGCCTATGTGCTCTATGGGCGCTGGCTGGCAAAGAAGTGGGGCATTGACCCGGCAGCAAAAACCCCCGCCGTGCGGAAAAACGACGGCAAAGACTATGTACCGACAAACGGCTGGACGGTTTTCAGCCATCAGTTCTCGTCCATTGCGGGCGCGGGCCCTGTCACGGGCGCGATTCAGGCGGCGGCTTTCGGCTGGGTGCCGGTGCTGCTGTGGGTGCTCATCGGCGGCATCTTCTTCGGCGCGGTCACAGACTTCGGCGCGCTCTACGCCTCGGTCAAGAATGAAGGCAAGTCCATGGGCATGCTGATTGAAAAGTACATCGGAAAGCTCGGAAGAAAGCTGTTTTTGCTCTTCTGCTGGCTCTTCTGCGGCATTGTCATCGCGGCGTTCGCGGACATGGTGGCGGGCACATTCAATGCGTATACGGTTGTTGACGGCGTGACGCAGCTGGCGGAGGCGGCGCAGACAAACGGCGCGGCCGGCATGGTCTCGATCATGTTCATGGTCTTTGCCGTGGTATTTGGCCTCGTTCAGAAAAAGTGGAACCTCTCGGGTTGGAAGGAAGCAGTGCTCGGCGTTCTGTTCATCGCGGCCTCCTTTGCCGTCGGCATGAACTGTCCGCTCATCTACGGCAAGTCGACCTGGAGCTACATCACGTTCGTCTACATCTTCTTCGCGGCCGTGCTTCCGATGTGGCTTCTCAAGCAGCCGCGCGACTACATGACGACGTTCATGTTCATCGGTATGATCGCGGGCGCAGCCGTCGGCCTTCTGGTCGCGCACCCCACGATGAATTTACCTGCCTTTACGAGCTTCAACACGTCTCTTGGCTCGATGTTCCCGATCCTGTTCGTCACGGTGGCCTGCGGCGCAGTCTCCGGCTTCCACAGCCTCGTCTCCTCCGGCACGTCTTCGAAGACGGTTGAAAACGAAAAGGACATGCTCAAGGTCGGTTACGGCGCAATGGTGCTCGAGAGCCTGCTTGCGGTTCTGGCGCTTTGCGTGGCCGGTGCGGCGGCAGCAGCAGACGGCACGCCCGCGGCGGGCACCCCGTTCCAGATTTTCAGCCGCGGCGTTGCGGGCTTCTTTGAGATGTTCGGCGTTCCGAGCTACGCGGCGACAGTCTTCATGACCATGTGCGTTTCCGCGCTGGCGCTCACGAGCCTCGACGCGGTGGCAAGAATCGGCCGCATGAGCTTCCAGGAGCTCTTCTCCGTGGACGATATGGCGCATGCCGAGCCGTGGCGCAAGCTCCTTTGCAACACGTATTTCTCGACGGCTCTCACGCTGGCGTTCGGCTTCTTGCTCACCCAGATCGGCTACGCGAATATCTGGCCGCTCTTCGGCTCTGCCAACCAGCTTCTCTCCGCGCTCGTGCTCATCACGCTGTGCGTCTTCCTGAAGGTCACGGGCCGCAGCAACAAGATGCTCTTCCCGCCGCTCATCATCATGCTCTGCGTGACGTTTACGGCGCTTGTCCAGCGGCTTCTTGCGATGGTCAAGGCCATTCAGGCAGCAGCTTCCACCACCATCCCGGCCGGCGAGACGACCTGGGGTGCGGTGTTCATCGCGAACGGCCTGCAGCTGATCATCGCGGTGCTGCTCATCGTACTGGGCCTGACGATCGTCGTCAACGCGCTCAAGAGCTACGCCAAGAGCGAGTCCGGCAGCGAAAAGGCCAAGGCCTGATTCATCTATCAAGAAACGAACCCCGCTTCCACAAAAAACGTGGAGGCGGGGCTTTGTCTACGTGCTTGCGCCGAAAAATGCCCCCTCTATGGTGTCCATAGAGGGGGCATTGCGTGTGATTGCTGGAAACTTATTCGGCCTTGGGCTCGTCGTCTACGACCTCGATTTTAATTTCGGGGGTCTCGGCGGGAGCGGCTTCCTCTTCCTTCGGCGCTTCGCAGCAGCAGGGCGTTTCCGCAGCAGCCGCATCCTCTGCCTTGGGCTCCGCGTCCTCAAAGTCGGCCTCGCAGGCAGTTCCCGGCGCGGCAGGCGCTTCATCGGCGGCCTTTACCTCGTCGATGTAGTCCTTGAGCTCGGCGATGAGCTTCTTGGACTCGTCGATCTTCTGGCACCACGGAAGGTACTCCGCCGTATCCATCTCTTCGCCGACCGCGTAGTCGCGATAGTAGAGCTTACCAAGCTGGGCTTCAGCCTTGCGGATCTTATCTTCCTCGGCGTAGATGGAGACGTTTGCCTTGGCGACGGCGGCCAGGACCTTGGCCTTCTGGGTCGCGGTCTGGGCAGCGCCCATCGCAAAATTCTTGACGCTTTCAAAATTTTCAGACAGATTCATAGTAAATACTCCCTTCAAGGTTATTGCATTCTTGTCTCGATTATATCACACTTTTCAGAATGTGTGGTATCTTTGCGCACTTTTTTCAAAAAGTTCACATTTCGTCGGGCTTTTCGTCCTGCGTGTCAGGCGATTCATGGATGCGGTTCGCAAAAAGGTTCTCGGGCTTCGGCTTTTTCTTCAAAAGCACGAACGCAATTGCGCCTGCGGCTGCGACGAACGATACCGCCGCAACGAGCTGGCTGACGCGGATGCCGGTCGAGAACAGGTACAGGCTGTCGGTGCGAAGACCCTCAATCCACGCGCGCCCAAGGCCATACCACGCGACGTAAAGCAAAAACACCTCGCCGTCAAATTTCCGCTTCTTGCAGTAGAAATGAAGACCGATAAAGCCCACGAGGTTCCAGACAGATTCATACAGGAATGTCGGGTGATAGTAGGTCACATTCCCAGCCGCGTCGGCAAGACCCATTTTGAAAAACGAGTCCGTCACGCTGCCGTGCGCTTCGCGGTTCATGAAGTTACCCCACCGGCCGCAGATCTGGCCGATGATCACGCCCATAGAGGCGTTGTCGAGCATGACCAGCGGCGGGATCTTCTTCACGCGGCTCAAAACAAGCACAGTGATCGCGCCGCCGATGATACCGCCGTAGATCGCTAAACCGCCCTCCCAGATGTAGAGCATGGAGATGGGGTTATCGCGGTACAGGTCCCAGTAGAACACGCAGTAGTAAAGCCGCGCGCACACAACGCCGATGGGAACTGCCCACAACACGAGATCCAGCACGTCGTCCTGCGTGAGCCCGAACGTTTTCGCCCGGTATATCATGTAAAGAACCGCCAGCAAAAAGCCGCAGGCAATGATGATACCGTACCAATAAATCTCTTTTCCGAAGATCGTAAAGGCCACGGGGCTCGGGTCTACCGTGATGCCAAGGTTCGGAAACGAAATGGATGAGGTCAGAAGCATGGTTTATTCCTCCTCGCGCTTCGGCGTGATGACCGACAGGAACGCCTGCTCTTCTTTGACGTTCTCGCGGATAAATTGTTCCACATCCTCCGCCGTGACGCTCGCGTAAATTTCCGGATAGTCAAAATATTCTGCGCCGTCAAAATAATACGCGCACATGCGGTAGCACGTTCCTTCAAAGCCGTCGAGTTCGCGCAAGCGCCGCCCGGTGACGGATTTTTTGAGCCGCGCGAGAAGCGCCCGGTCAACGCCGGTTTCCAAAACGCGCGCCGCTTCCGCCAGAACCTCCCGCAAAATGCGCCGGGGGTCTTCGCTGTCGCCGGACAGCTCCAGAAGCGCCATGCCCTTCATGCGCTCGTAGTCGACGGAAAAGTCCGCGTCGATGACGTTCTCGTCATAGAGCTTCTGATAGAGCTTCGACGATTCACCGACGAGCATCTCGCCCGCAAGCTCGCCGATGAGATCCATGCGCATCGCGTCCGCGCCGCAACCTGCGTCCGGGCAGCGGAAGCCGATGGCAAAGGCCGGCATGGCGATTTCCATCTGCTTTTCGATCGTGCGCGTTTGAACCTGCTCGGGCTCGGGCGCGCCGTAGTACCGCGCAAACTGCGGCTTTTTCCCCGCCGGGGTCAGCCTGCGCGCCTGCTCGATGATGGAGGCCGCGTCCACGTCGCCGATGACGCAGACGATGAGGTTCGAGGGATCGTAGAACGCGTCGTGGCAGAGCTTCAGAGTATCGGCCGTGATCTCCTCGATGCTCTCGACCGTGCCTGCAATGTTATTGCGCACAGGGTGGTTCTGATACATGATGCGGAACAGATTTTCCATCACGGCAGAGTCCGCGCTGTCCTCGTACATTTTGATTTCCTGCGCGATGATGCCGCGCTCTTTCTGGACGCTCTCTTCGGTAAAATACCCGGTCGTGACCATGCGAAGGAGGATCTCGAAATTCTCTTCCAAATGCTCCGTGCACTCGACGTAGTAGGCTGTCATGGTGTAGCTTGTAAAGGCGTTGTTCGCACCGGCGTATTTGGCGAACTCCTGCATGGCGTTTCCCTCGGGGAGGTCAAACATCTTGTGCTCGAGATAGTGCGCCACGCCCTGCGGGGTCACGTACTTTTTGCCGTTCAGGAAGAACTCCGCGTCAATTGAGCCGTAGTCTGCCGCGACGAACGCATACCGCTTGGCAAAGCCCGGCTTTTCCATGACGCGAACGAGAAGACCATTTTCCAGCCGTTCTTCAAAATAGTGCTCGCCGAGCTTCGGAAAGTCCTTTCGTATCATGCCGTCACCCCCTCGAGCGCATAAATGGTATCGAGCCGCAGCGCCTGGATCGCGTCGGCTGCTTCCTGCTTTGTCACGCGTGCAATGGCGCTTGCCAGGTCCTGCATCGTGCCGTCCTGCTCCAGCAGGATCTGGCCCATATAATAGTCGTCGAGCCTTCCGGGGCTGTCCATCGCGATTTTTAGATCGGAGACGAGATAGCCTCTGGCCGATTCCAGCTCGTCGTCCGTGATATCGCCGGCCTTGCACGCTTCCAGCTGCCGGAGAATTTCTGTTTTGGCCGTCTCGAGCTTTGAAAATTCTACGCCCGAGCTCACGCTCAGAACGCCCTTGAACTTTTCAAACGACGCGCTCGCGTAATAGCAGAGGGACATCTTTTCGCGCACGTTCGTAAAGAGCTTGCTCGTCGCGCCGCCGCCAAAGACCGTCGCCGCCAGCACAAGCGCAGGATAGCGCGGGTCCTTTGCCGTAATGTCGGTGAAAAAGCCAAGACTCAGCTTTCCCTGCGTCACATCGAGCCGCTCCGTCTTCTCCTGCAAGGGCCTTGCCGCGGGCGCAGGCGTGGTCCCGACGGGAACGAAGGCTTCCGCGCGCGGAAGATCTGCCAGCACGGTTTGCAGGACCTTTGCGACGGCTTCCGGGGATAAGCTTCCCATGTAGAACAGCTCCACACGGCTCGTTGCGAGAAGGTCCCGGTAGTGCGCGTACAGGCTCTTGGCCGTAATTTCCGTTAAATCATCCGGATCTCCGATGCGGGGAATGCCGTAGGGCTGCCCGGCGCACATGGTGCGGATGAGCTGCGAGGCCGCGTAGGTGCGCTTGTCGTTGATGCGCGAGAGCATCGCGTTCTCGAGATTCAGCTTCTCGCTGTCTACAACTGCTTCCGGAAATGCGCCGTTTTCCAGCCGGGGATGTAATAAGAGCTCCGCCAGAAACGCCATCACGGGCGCGAAGACCGGCTCGTCCACATATTCATCCTGCACATAGTCGCAGTAAAACCCGACCAGCTGCACTTCGCCCTTTTTGCGTACCAGCGTGCCGATGCTCGCGCCGTAGAGCTCGTCCAATTTTGCGGAAATGGAGGCAATGTCCGGGCAGGTTTCGCTTCCGCGCAGAAGAACGCTCGGAATGAGGGCATTTGCTGCCGCCTCCTCTTTTTTCATCGGCCGCAGCAGATTCAAGCTGAAGCAGCCGGTCTTGAATTTGTCGGACTGCACCGCCGTGAGATACACGCCGGGCAGGATCTCGGTTCGATGGTTCATTCTATCATCCTTATCCATATCTTTCATGCGTCACATCATACCATAGAACGTCGGAAAAGTAAAACCGTCCGCGCAAAAACCCGCGTAAAAATTACTTGTTATTCCGGTGGTTTTCATGTAAAATGTATCATACGCTATTTTGGGCAGGTTTGCGCAATTGCGCGGCGCTGCTTCGAATTTTCGAAGGAGGACTATCATGCAGTGGATTGAAGTTTGCATCAAGACCACCTCGCAGGCCATTGAGCTGGTCGGAGAGCGGCTGACGATGCTCGGCTTCGACAGCTTTATTATGGACGATCAGGACGAGTTCCACGAATTTCTGGAAAACAACAAGCAGTACTGGGACTATGTGGACGAGGGCCTTGAAAAGCAGATGCAGGGTCTGAGCCAGATCCGGCTCTACCTGGAGGATTCTCCCGCCGCGCCCGAGACGATCTCCTATCTCAAAGACCAGTTGAGGCTTTTGCCGCAGCAGTATCCGACGATCGAGTTCGGAACCCTCGATGTGACGCTCGAGCACGTGAAGGACGAGGACTGGGAAAACAACTGGAAGCAGTATTATCAGCCGCTTAAAATCGGCAGCCGGCTTCTGGTCGTGCCCGAGTGGCTGCACCCGGAAAACCCGGAGCACCGCGTGGAGGTGCTGCTGGACCCCGGTATGATCTTCGGCACCGGTGCGCACGCCTCGACCCAGATGTGCATGGAAGAGCTCGAGCGCGCGATTCAGGGGGGAGAAGAGGTCCTGGACCTTGGAAGCGGCAGCGGTATTTTGTCCATTACTGCGCTTCTTCTCGGCGCGCAGCACGCTACGGGCGTGGACATTGACCCGAAGGCCGAAGACATCGCGCGGCAGAACGCCGCCATCAACCAGCTGGGGCCTGACCGTTTTACTGCGCTGACGGGCGATGTGATCGGCGATACGGCGATGATGGAAAAGCTCAAAAAGAGCTACGATATCGTCCTTGCAAACATCGTCGCCGACGTCATCATCCCGCTTGCGCCCGCCGCGGCGAGCTTTCTCAGCGAGGACAGCGTGTTCATCTGCTCCGGCATTTTAAATACGCGCCTTCCCGAGGTGCTTTCTGCTTTGGAAAAGGCGGGCATGCAGATCCTTTCGACCAAGCAGCAGGACGACTGGTGCCGCGTGACGGCCGCGCTGGCCTAAAGACGGGAGGCGACGCGATTTGCGCATTTTTTCCTACCGCAACAAACGCCTCCTCAAGCGGACGCTTCTGACCATACTTCTGGTGCTGCTTGGAATTGCGGCGCTCGTCGTCTGCCGGTTCATCTACGTCGGGCGTTTTGTGATCTACGACAGCTCCGGCGCGCACCTCGACTATGAGCAGCATCTGTCTGCAACGCGTGCGCCTGAAGCGGCCGCTTCGGATGAGGATTTTTCGTTCGATACCGTGCTGGACGCGGCTTCAGACGAGGAGGATACGTCTTCGCAGACGGGAAAGCTGACCGGCTATTATATCACGACCACGATGATGGCAAGGGACATGGACGCGGTGCGCGCGGCGCTTTCTCAGATGGACGACTATAACGCCGTCATGATCGACGTCAAGAGCGTCTACGGAAGCTTCTATTACTCGACAGCCATCTCGGGTGCGGCCAAGGCGACGGTGATGGACATCAAGCAGGTCGACAGTCTCATTTCCGAGCTCGCGCAGCAAAAGGGCGTGACGCTCATCGCGCGCGTCCCGGCATTCTCTGACCCCGAGTACTCCCTCAAGCACCAGTCGCAGGCGCTGCCGCTCTATAACGGCGCACTGTGGACGGATGAGAACAACTGCTACTGGATGAACCCCTACAGCAACGACGTACAGGGGTACCTCACCTCCATCGCTTTGGAGCTTGCGAACCTCGGCTTTGACGAGGTGCTGTTCGACGATTTCTACTTCCCGGACTCCGACCGCATTTCCTGGACGGGAAGCGTCACAAAGCAGGAGGCGATTTTGGATGCGGCAGACAATCTGTCTGCTAACCTTTTAAACCAGTCCATCCGCCTGGACCTTGGAACAAGCGACCCCGAGGTTGCGGCCTATGCCAGCCGGGTCTTCATCGTGACCAACAACGCCTCTCAGATCGACTCGGATAAAGAGGCGCTTGCCGACGCAATTACGGACCCCGCCGCTGGGATCATCTACATCACAGACTCCCGCGACACCCGTTTCGACGCCTGCGGCGCCATGCGCCCGCTTTTGGACGAAACAGAATGACAAAACCCCGCTGCACCGATTTGATGTCCGTGCAGCGGGGTTTTTATACAGGTAATTTGATGATATGGGCAGAATATCCAATCCTCGAGCATAGGAGGCGATGCCCAATTGCTTTTCCTTCTTTGCGTAGGGGGCGATGCCCACATCGCCCCGGCAGAATCATCCGTTTTTACGGGAACCTTCGGCGAATTCGAGGATGCCCTTTGGTCGATGTAGGCATCGACCCCTACGAACCTCCCGGGAAATTTGCGAAATTTTAGTCGTTATACTTGCTGAGCGCTGCGTCGAAGATGTCGGTGACTTCTTTGCCGGGGGCCTTGTCGAGAAGCGAGGCGGCGGCGCACACCAACATACCGACTGCGAAGCCGGGTAGAAGCTCGTAAACGCCGGTGGAAGCAGAGAGGAACAGGTACCACAGAACGTCTGTGAGCGCACCGGCCATAACGCCGGCGACCGCGCCCTTGTAGGTGAGTCTGCGCCAGAACAGCGACAGAATCACGACCGGGCCAAACGCCGAGCCAAAGCCGCCCCACGCGTTTTCTACCATGTTCATGATTGCCTGCGCACCCTCGCCCTTGCTGGACGCGATCATATACGCGATGACCGAGACGATCAGGACAACCAGGCGGCCGACCCAGAGAATTTCGTTGTCAGATGCGTTCTTACGGAATACGGGCTTGTAGATATCGGAGGTAAACGACGACGAGGCGACGAGCAGCTGGCTGTCTGCGGTAGACATGGAAGCCGCCATGATGGCTGCGAGCAGAATGCCGGCTAAGAACGCCGGGAAGAGCTTGCGCGCCAGCACGATGAAGATCGTCTTCTGCTGACCGGCGGGGAGCAGCTCGTCCGCGACCAGCATACGGCCAAAGTACGCGATCAGGCACACTGCGCCAAGCGACAGAACCACCCACACGCACGCGACGATTGCGCTCTTTTTGACCATCGAGGGCTTTTCAATCGACATGAAGCGCACAATGATGTGCGGCATGCCAAAGTATCCGAGACCCCACGCAAGGCCGGAAGCGATATCCTGCCAGCTGGAGGTAAACAGGCTGCTGCCGAAGGCGTACTGCGTGCCGTCCTGCGCGTTTACATAGACGCGCTCAAGCGCGGCCACGTCGAGGTTCTGCGTTGCGACAATCGCGATCGGGATCGCGAGCACCGCGCAGAGCATCAGAAGGCCTTGAAAAAAGTCCGTCCAGCACACGGCCTTGTAGCCGCCGAGGAAGGTATAGATGATGATAATCAGCGCGAAGAGGAGCATTGCCGTCTGGTTAGACAGGCTCGGGAACACCATCGTAAAGACCGTCGCGCCCGAAACAAACGCGGAGGCAACATAGATCGTGAAGCACACGAGGAAAATAACGGCGCAGATGATCTGCAAAGCCAGGCCCTTCGTCGCAAAGCGGTTAGACAGGTACTGCGGAAGCGTGATCGAGTCGTTCGCGGCCTCCGAGAAGCAGCGAAGACGGCGCGCGACGATGACCCAGTTCGCGATCGTGCCGAGGGCGAGGCCGATACCGATCCAGATCTGGCCAAAGCCGAAGGCCAGGATCGAGCCGGGAAGACCCATCAGCAGCCACGCCGACATGTCGGATGCCTGCGCGCTCATTGCCGTGACCCACGGGCCCATATGGCGGCCGCCAAGGAAATATTCCTTCTCGCCTGCGCCGCGCTCTTTGAAGAAGAAAAACACGCCGATGGCCAGCATCAGCACAAAGTACAGTACGAACGCGAGAACCTCTGCGTTCAGCATAAAAACCAACTCCTTAACATTTCTTTCACAGCGCGTATCTTATCATGCCGAAAAATAGACTGCAACACAGAACGCGGTATAGACTATCATCCATACCGCGCTGCGCATAAAATCGGATTTACTGCTGAAATTACAGGAGTTTTTTGAAATATATTTTATAGACCAAAGAACATTCAAAATTTTATTCAAAAATTATTTTTTCGAATGGAAGCCAGCAGCATCGGCATGACCGAGGCCGCGTAGCTCTTGAGGGAGTAATTTCCGCCGCAGATGCACCAGTCGTACATGAGCCCGCGCTCGCAGACGGCGTAGAGCTTCGAGATTTCGTTGGCTGTTACATCGTCGCGAATCTGCCCGCGCTGCTGGCCCTCGGAAATGATCTGCCGCAGCACCTTATAATAGATCCGGCTGCTGTCCAACAAATGCCGCTCGCCCTTGGTGATGAGCTGCGAGGAAAAAAGCCGCGCCAGAAGCTCGAGCGATACGGTGTTCTCGATCACGCCGAACAGCTCCCGGTTTAAATACAGAAGCTTTTCCACGCTGTCCATCTCCGGGTCGACCGTCGGCATAAGCTCCTCGTATTTTTCGTCGAACAGGAACGAAAGCGAGCTTAGCAGCGCGTCCTTTCCCTCAAAATAGTGATAGAACGAGCCCTTTGAGGTGCCGGATTCTTCTACAATATCGTCTACTGTCGTATTGTCGTAGCCCTGCTCATAAAAGAGCTTCCAGGCTGCGGAAACGATCTTCTTTTTTGTGGTTTTCGCCTTTTTTGCGCACATGCGTCTGCCTCCCGGTCTATGGTTCGTTTCTCTATTGTATCAGGCTTTTCGGAAAAGCGCAATGCTTCAGAACCGCGCTTCGATCTCCGCCGTGCCCCGCGCGAGAATTTCGTCTGCCGCATCTCCCAGCGCCCTGCGCAAAAGCGCCAGCTCGTCGAGTCCTCCTTGTCCGTGAAAGACCCGATACGCGCCCGCGTCGCTGCCGGGAGCAATCAGCGCGCCAAAGTCTGCCGCTTTTCGGACGGCCGCCATCTGATAGGCGAGCAGCGGCCTTGTCGCCTCCTCGGGAAAGCGTGCGTCCCCGATCAGATTCCCGATCGTGACAAGCGTCGGCACCCAGACGGTTTTGCTTTCCGCGAGCATCTGAAGCGTCTCATCCGTCAAATACGCGCCGTGCTCCACCGAGTCGATCCCGGCGAGTATCGCGCCGCGCACTGCCGCGTCCCCGTTTGCGTGAGCCATGACGGAAAAGCCCTCGCCGTGGGCGATGTTGGTCAGCTCCCGAATGAGGGCTCCCGGCATCGGCTCGTCGGTCAGAACGCCGTAGCGGTTAAAATCCATCAGGCCGGAGATCATGATTTTGATAAAGTGCCCGCCCTTGGTCTTCACCTCAGAAACAAGCGCGCGGAAGTCATCAAGCGTCTCAAAGCCGCGGCCGATGAAGCTTCCGTAGTGTCCCTTGCGGTAGATCGGAAAGACCGGCGTGCGGTAGCGGATACCGTATTCCGGGGCCAGTTCGCTCGCCCGTTTGCCCGCGTTCCAGCGGTCGCCGCCGTCTCGAAGATAGGTAAAGCCGAGGCTTTTATACGTTTCAAGCGTTTTTCGGATGAATTGCTCGTCGGGCGCTTCCTTGTGACGCGCCAGTGCGTCCTTCCAGTATCCGCCGTCCAGCGCCATATGGATATGACAGTCGACCACCATAAAAATTCCTCCAGACCGCCCGGTATTCCGGACGGTTTTTATCATACCAGTGAGCAGCACAAAATGCAAGGCGGGCGCGTAAAACCATGCGTTTCGGGAAACAATACTGGTATCATTTCTGGAAAAGGAGTTCTATATGAAAGGTTTTGCGATGCTCGGCGCGGGAAAAACCGGGTGGATCGAAAAGGCGCGCCCGACCTGCGGCGCACTGGACGCGATCGTTCGCCCCATTGCTGTCTCACCCTGCACAAGCGATGTTCACACCGTCTGGGAGGGCGCGCTCGGCGAACGGAAGGACATGATTTTAGGCCACGAGGCCGTGGGCGAGGTCGTAGAGGTCGGAAGCCTCGTACGGGATTTTAAGCCCGGCGACCGCGTGATCGTCACGGCCATCACGCCCGACTGGGGAAGCGAGGAGGCGCAGCGCGGCTTTGCGATGCACTCGGGCGGGATGCTTGCGGGTTGGAAATTTTCGAACTTCAAAGATGGCGTGTTCGCAGAGGTTTTCCATGTGAACGAAGCGGACGCAAATATGGCGCACCTGCCGGACGATCTGGACCCCGGCACGGCCTGCATGCTCTGCGACATGATGCCGACCGGCTTTCACGCGGCGGAGCTGGCCGACATTCAGTTCGGAGAAAGCGTCTGCGTCATCGGCATTGGCCCTGTCGGGCTCATGGCAGTTCGCGCGTGCGTTCTGCGCGGAGCGGGGGATGTATATTGCGTCGGGACGCGGAAAAACTGCATGGATGTGGCCGCGAAGTATGGCGCGACGGATTTTCTGAGCTACAAAAACGGCGACCTTGCCGAGCAGATTCTGGAGCGGACGCGAGGGAAGGGCGTGGACAAGGTCGTCGTTGCGGGCGGAAACGCCGACACGTTCGACGCGGCCATCCGCATGGTAAAGCCCGGCGGCATCATCGCAAACGTCAATTATCTCGGCGAAGGGGACTTCGTGAAAATCCCGCGCGCCGAATGGGGGTGCGGCATGGCGCACAAGCAGATCAGGGGCGGGCTTATGCCGGGCGGACGGCTCCGCACGGAACGGCTGCTGCGCCTCATTGAGACAAAGCGCGTCGACCCGTCGCTGCTTCTTACGCACAAATTCTACGGCTTTTCGCACGTCGAGCAGGCGCTTTACCTCATGAAGGACAAAACGCCGGACCTCATCAAGCCCGTCGTCTATCTGAGCTGAGATAAAAAATGCCCGCGCAGAACCGGGAAGGCCTCTGCGCGGGTGATTTATAGATATTTAAAAATCGTGCCTCGCGCCGCCGTCTGCGCCGATGGCTTCATAGACTTTGACGATGGCCTCGATCCTCAAAAAGCAGTCCTCGTCCGCCGTGTCCTCGTCCAAAATGCGGCGAATCTTACCCAACGCACGTACGCTGCGCTCTTTTAAAAGCGACTTGAGTTCCGCGTCCGATAGCTGCCGTTCGTCATACACTGTGTCCAGAAGAATCTCCCGCTCCATCTGCCGCAATAAAGCAATATCCAGTTCGTCCAGTTTTTCTTGTTCAAGCATTCCATCATCCTCCATCAGTTCTGTATAGTTATTATAATAATTATATGTAGAATGATGGCTATAGTCAATATGGAGGTAATGCGCTTAAGATAAAGAAAACATTATTGGAGGCAGGACTGAATGATATCTTACAGACCCTTTTGGCAAACGCTGCGTGCCTCCAAAGAGAGTACCTATACGCTCATTAAGGATCATCATCTTTCAAGTGCAACCATTGATAAGCTGCGGCACAATAAGTCGATTACCACGACGACGCTAAATGATTTGTGCCGGATCCTGAATTGCCCGATTGAGGCTATCGCGGAGTATATTCCGTCGGAAGACGATCAGGTCCTTTAAGGGGCCGTAGGGGCGGACGACTCTGTCCGCCCGCAGAAGGACCTCCAAAAATGCGCAAAACTCCGGCGAATTCGAGGCTGCCGAAGGGCGGACAGAGTCGTCCGCCCCTACGCATTTTTGAGATTTTTACGCAGAGTTCGAGAGTTTTTAGGATTTTGAGAGTTTTGGGATTTTGAGGAGTTTTAGGAGTTTGAGGATTCCGCGTTACAGGCCTTGACTTTTGGGAGAAATCGGATATACTAAATATAGCAAGGGTGCTACCGGCAAACGAGCAGCTCCCCTAAATAATGGTTAAGAAGTAACCGCTATCTTTGGGACGATGGGCGGTTACTTCTTTTTGCTGTTACAGACCTTAATAACGAGGCTGATCACACTGACCATGAGAATACAAAACTGGAACAATTCCGAGAATGTAACCATAATCACTGGCCCCCCTTTCTATGTGTCGGAGGGCACAAAAAGACGTTTTACCCTCCGCAAATGCGGTGGGGAGCCGCCCGCTTGCCGTTTATCGGTAGCACCATTCTGACAATACCATAATTTGTCGGAAAATGCAAGTCCACTTCCAAGTTGGGGGGCGGACTTGACATTTTTGGGAAAACAGGTATACTAAATACCATGAGGGTGCTGCCGACAATCGGGTAGATCCCCAATGATTACGAAAAGAAGTAACCGCTGGTTTGTGAGTCCGGGCGGTTATTTTTTTACCGTTGCGGGTCTTGGAGACAAGGACAAAAAGAGCGGAAAATCGTTTTTTTTAGCATAAAACCATATCCGCGGTCCGTCTTGCAGAACCGGAGGGCCGTAAAAGGGGAGGTCGCTGCGATGCGCAGGAAATATGGCAGCTCGCCGGCCGGGATGAGGCAATGAGGCGGCTGTGCCGGTTCACGGCCGGCTTTGTAATTGGATGCGCCGCGTGCGTCTGGTTCCTTCGAGGCAGTGCATGGACAGCGGCGGCAATTCTTGGTGCTCTGGCTGCGGTTCTGGCGGTGTGCCTTCTGAAAACGCGGCGGCAGGGCGTGCGGCTGACGCTTCTTGGCTTTGCAATCTCGCTCGTGTTCTGCGCGGGCTACCGGGCGGTGCTTCTTCGCCCGATCGAGGCCTTCTGCGCGCAAAATCAGGCGGAACTCCACGCCGAGGTTCTGGATTACCCGACGGCCTCGCGGTATGGAAGCGCTGTGCTTGTTAAGGTCAAGACCGGCGGGGCGGGGGTGAAGGCCGTTTTATACTACCAGCAGGACGCGGCGCTTTCGCCGGGAGATCAAATTTTCTGCACGGCGAAACTTCGCGCGGCAAGCCCGGACAATCTCGAGCGCGATGAATATTACGCCTCGCGCGGTGTTTGGGCGGTGCTTTCCGTGAAGGGACAGCTTACGGTAACGCCGGGAACGTGGTCTCTTCGCCATCTTCCGGCGCTGGCGGCAAGGCGGCTCAAGGATGCGTGCCGGGCGGTTTTTCCAGAGGATGTGGAAGGCTTCCTGATCGCGCTTCTGACGGGCGATAAACAGGGCCTGTCCTATTCTTTGAAAAACGCTCTTTCCCGCAGCGGCATTTATCACGTCGTCGCGGTGTCCGGGATGCACGTGAGCTTGCTTGCGGGGCTTATCATGCTTCTTTGCGCGAACAAACGCACGCTCTGCGCAGCGCTCGGCATTCCTGCCGTCTGGTTTTTCGTGCTGCTGACGGGTGCGGGCGCGTCGAGCGTTCGGGCGGGCGTGATGCAGACGGTGCTTTTGTTATCGGGTTTGGCCCGGCGGGAGCGCGACAGCTGGACGGCGTTTTCTCTCGCGGGGCTTTTGCTGCTGGCGGAAAATCCGTGGGCCATCCGGAACGTCGGGTTGCTGTTGTCGTTTGCCTCGACGGGCGGGATTTTGCTGTTTGCAAAGCCGCTTTATCACGCGATGGTCGAATCCAGGGCATATTCGCACCTTGAGGACAACCGTCCGAAGCTTGCGCATGGGCTGAGGCCCGCGATTACCGCCGTGTGCTGTTCGATTGCGTCAAGCGCGTTTTCGCTTCCAATCTGTGCATACTACTTTAAATTGATGTCCGTGTCGGGCTTTGTGACGAACGCACTCTGCCTGTGGCTCGTGAGCGGGATTTTCTCCGCGGGACTTGTGACGGCAATCGCGGCCTGCGTGTGGAGCCCGATCGGAATCGGACTTGGGTGGCTCCTTGCGTGGCCGGCGCGTCTCGTGCTCGGAATTGTCCGCGTTATGGCAAGCCTTCCCTACAGCGCGGTTTCTCTGGAAAACCCATATGCCGCGGTCTGGACGGTATTTTTCTTCTTCGCGGTCTGGCTCATCTGCCTGAAGGCAAAGAAGCTCAGCGGCGCAGTCGTTCTGCTCGCGCTCGGCGGGACGTTTGCCGTCTGTATGGGCCTTGCCGCAATGGACTACCGGAATGCGGGCTTTACGTTTACGGCGCTGGACGTGGGGCAGGGGCAGTGCCTTATTTACACGGCGTGCGGCGAGACGAGCGTTGTGGACTGCGGCGGCGCGCAGGACGAGAGCGGCGAGCTTGCCGCAAGGTATTTAGAGACGAACGGTGTGTTCCGCGTCGACCGGCTCATTTTAACGCACCTGGACGCGGACCACTGCAACGGTGCGGCGCAGCTGTTATCCAGAATTCGTGTCGATGTGCTTTACCTGCCGCTCCCGGCCATTCGCGAGGACGGCGCAATGCTCCGGACCATCCGGGAGGCTGCGCGGGAGGCCGGGACGCAGATCAAATTTGTCTGCGAGGACATGGAATTTGCGGCGGAGAATGGCCGCATTACAATTTTTCACCCTGATTTGCGCGAGAGCGGCAACAACGGCGGGCTTTGCGTCTTGGCATCGCACGAAAAATATGATATTCTAATAACCGGCGATCTGAGCCAGAACGCGGAATACCGGTTACTGTCGCGCTATGACTTGCAGGATGTCGAGCTGCTCGTCGCGGGACACCACGGCGCGGCTACCTCGACCAGTGACGCGCTGCTGCAAAGAACCGGCGCATCGAGCGTCGTCATTTCTGTCGGCCGGGACAATTCCTACGGACACCCGGCAGCAGACACTCTTGCGCGCATTCAAAATACCGGCGCGGCAATTTACCGGACGGATGAGCTGGGAACCATCGTCATCCGGGGAGGAACCTATGGCAAAGAAACAGGCGGCGGAAGTGGCCGATAGCCTGCGGCAGTTTAAGCAGGATTTAAAAAACAATACGCTGGGAAGCTTTTATATTTTCTGCGGCGAAGAGGCGTTTTTGCGGGATTATTATCTCGCGGAACTCACGAGAAAACTATCAAACGGCCCGGCTGCCGAGTTTAATGTCCACCGCTTTGATGCGGCGACAATTTCTCCGCAGGCGCTTCTGGATGCGGTGGAGGCCATGCCGATGATGGCCGAGCGAACGCTCGTACGTGTGGACGACGTGGATCTCTTCAAGCTCCCCGAGGGGCCAAGAGAGCAGTACCGCGGGATTTTTGAGGACCTGCCGGAGTATGTCTGCCTCGTGTTCGTATACGATACGGTAGAGTATAGGCCGAACGGTCAGATGCGAAAGCTGTCGGATACCATCAAAAAGCGCGCGCAGGTGCTGGAGTTTCAGAAGCCCTCGGAGCGCGAGCTCACCACATGGATCGCGCGGCACTTCCGGGCCGAGGGAAAGACGATCTCCGACAAGCTCGCAGGCTACCTCATCTTTCTGACGGGCGGCGGCATGACGCAGCTCGAGGGCGAAATCAAAAAAATCTCGTCCTACGCGTCCGGCGAGGAAATCCAGCGCTCAGATATTGACGCGGTGGTCACGCCCGTTTTAAACGCGCAGACGTTTGATATTTCGAACGCGATCGCTGGCGGAAATTTTCAGCTGGCGCTTACAAAATTACAGGAGCTTTTTGCCATGCAGGCCGAGCCCATCGCGATTCTGGGTGCGGTCGGCTCGCAGATCAGAAGGCTCTATTACGCGAAAACCCTTGCGGCCTGCGGGAAGAACCAGCAGACGTTTATGGAGCTGACCGGAAACAAAAGCAGCTATGCTGCGAACCTTACATTTACGGCGGCAAGGTCCGTGTCCCAGAGCTTCTGCGAAAAAGCGGTGGAGCTTTGCTTGCAGGCGGACCGCGACATGAAGCGGAGCGCGGACGAGCCCGAGCGGATTTTAGAGGTGCTCGTGGCGACACTTTCGCAGGAGGCGCGTCGTGGTTAAGATCAAACAGGCCATCGTCGTCGAGGGAAAGTACGATCAGAACACACTCTCGCAGCTGGTCGACGCGACGATCTTCCAGACGCGCGGCTTCGGCGTGATGCACGACAAGGCGCTTTTGGAGCTGTTGCGAAAAGCCGCCAGAACGACGGGGCTCATTATTTTTACAGACTCCGACGGCGCGGGCTTCGTCATCCGGAACTTCCTGAAGGGTGCACTTCCCAAAGAGGGCGTGCTGCACGCATACATCCCCGATATCCCCGGCAAGGAAAAGCGCAAGCGCGCGCCCGGAAAAGAAGGGCTGCTCGGCGTGGAGGGCATGACAAAGGAAATTTTACTTTCGGCGCTCGAGAACGCGGGCGCAGATTTGGGCGGCGAGGCGGAAAAAAGACCGGGCGATACGATCACAAAATTTGATCTCTACACTGTGGGCCTTTCCGGAAGACCGGACAGTGCGGCCAAACGCGCGGCATTTTTGGAGAAGCTTCGCTTTCCGGCGCACATGAGCGCAAACGCGCTGCTGGGTGCGCTGAATTTACTATATACGCGGGAGGAATTTCTCTCGCTGTTTGAGGATGGAACATGATCGACATTTCCGTAAAAGATCTCGTCAAGAGCTTTGACGAGGACGAAAATCTGCTCGACGGGATAAGCTTTGATGTCCAGTCGGGCGAGCGCGTGGGTCTGCTTGGCAAAAACGGTGCAGGCAAGACGACGCTATTTAAAATTCTGACGGGCGAAATGGACTACAATTCCGGCGAGATTGCCTTTGCGCAGGGGAAAAAGGTCGGCCTCATTTCGCAGATCCCGGTCTATCCGGCAGAGTTCACGGTGAACGACGTGCTGCGCGCAGCGTTTTCGAGCCTGGACAAGATCAAAGCGCGCATGCGGCAGCTGGAGAAGACCATGACCGAGAACACGCCAAAAGAAGTTTTATCGGAGTATGACGCGCTCACAAGCCGGTTTGAAGCGGGCGGCGGGTATGAAATTGACACCGAGACGGACAAAATCTGCAACGGCCTCATGATCTCGCAGACGCAGCGCGAGCAGCTGTTCTCGTCTCTCTCCGGCGGCGAAAAAACGCGGGTGAACCTCGCGCGGCTGCTTCTGGAGAAGACGGACATTTTGCTTCTCGACGAGCCGACGAACCATCTGGACATGCACGCGGTGGAGTGGCTGGAGGAGTACATTTCGCGTTTTAAGGGCACGGTTCTCACCATCTCCCACGACCGGTATTTTTTAGACCGCGTTGTAAACCGCATCATTGAGATATCGAACGGCAAGGCGGAGTTTTACTCCGGCAACTACTCGTTTTATGTGCAGGAAAAGCAGGCGCGCTTTGAGCTCCAGCTCAAGCAGTATGAAAAGGAGCAGGCCAAGCTCTCGCAGCTGGGCTTTACGCTCGAGCGCATGAAGGGCTGGGGCATCAACAACCGCACGCTCTACCGCCGTGCTATGTCCATCCAGCACCGGATGGACAGGATCGAGAAGACCGACAAGCCGAAGACGGAGAAGACCATGCGCGCGCGCTTTGCAGAGCGGGATTTCTTTGGAGACGAAGTACTCTCCGTCAAGGGGCTCGGCAAGGCGTTTGACGGAAGGACGCTGTTTCACGACGTGGACTTGCAGGTCGCGGGCGGCGAGCGCATCGCGTTGCTTGGCGACAACGGGACCGGCAAGACGACATTTTTAAAGGTGTTGCTGGGAGAAGAAGCAGGTGTGGGCAAGATCAAATTCGGCCCCACGGTCAAGTGGGCGTATCTTCCGCAGATCATCCATTTTGAGCACCCCGAGCGGACGCTTCTCGATACGATGCTGTATGAGAAAAACTGCACCGTCCAGACCGCGCGTGACCGATTGGGCGCGTATCTGTTTGAAGGGGAGGACGTGTTCAAAACCGTATCGTCTCTTTCGGGCGGCGAGCAGTCGAGGCTGCGGCTGTGCATGCTGATGGACGAAAAGATCAACCTCCTCATCCTCGACGAGCCGACGAACCATCTGGATCTTGCTTCCCGCGAGTGGGTCGAAGACGCGCTAGAGGAATACGAGGGCGCACTGCTGTTCGTCTCGCACGACCGCTATTTTGTGGACAAATTTGCCACCCGCATCTGGGAGCTCGAGAACCAGACGATCCGAGATTTCCCGTGCGGCTATGAAAAATACCGCTCCATCAAGGCCTTCGAGGCCATGCAGATCGCCGCCCCTGTGAAGGAAAAGCGCGAGAAGAAGGAAAAGCCGAAGCCGTCCGGCGGCAGCAAGGCCATTGAGAAGAAGATCAAGAGCCTGGAGCGCGAAATTGAAAAGCAGGAGACGCTGGTTGCCGAATACGATGAGAAAATCGCGGCGGCGAGCTCTGACTATCAGGAGCTTGCACGGCTGATGGAGGAAAAGCAGGCCGAGGAGGAGAAGCTCACCGGCATGATGGACGAGTGGGAGGCCTTGAGTCTTCAATTGGAGGAGGGCGTATGACGCTTATCATTCTGGCGGCGGTTTTCGCCGTGCTCGGGTTCGCACTGATTGTCATCCCATTTCACGTGGCGATGACAGGGATCTGCTTTCTGGGTCTTTCCGCAGTGTGCGTCGTCCTGCGGCTGCTGCGCGGGAAAAAACACGAAAGGACGTGGCGCGTGATTTTACTGACATTCACCGGCGTTTGCATGCTGACGGTTTTTGGCGCGATGGCCTATATTGACCGCAGCGGGCGCTCAGATACGTTCGAGACGGGGAGTGCGCCGGAATTTGTGGTCGTGCTCGGCGCGCAGGTACAGGGCGACCAGCCGTCGCTGACGCTCAAAAAGCGGCTCGATCTGGCGCTTTCCTACCTGAACGATCATCCGCAGGCGAAGGTCATCGTCTCCGGCGCGCAGGGCGCGGATGAGGCGTACACCGAAGCATACGTCATGGCGAAATATCTGATAGAGCAGGGCGTGGACGAAAGCCGCGTCATCCAGGAGGATCAGGCGCACGACACGCGCGAGAATCTGGAGTATTCCCGCGTGCTCGCCGAACAGCACGGCATGGATACAGCGTCTGTTCTCATCATCACGAGTGATTTCCATCTCTGCCGGGCAAAGTATCTGGCAAGGAGGCTCGGTATGGAGCCTTACGGGCTTGCCAGCCAGACGTGGCCGGAAATTTTGAGGGTCAATTACCTCTTGCGGGAGGTGTTCGCCTTTATAAAGGCAGCTATGTAATTTGTTTTTGCCGTCCGTGGCGGCAAGCGCCAGTGTGATTCTGGCAGAAACCTGCCAGCCGGTTGATTCGACCCCACGCTTCTTAGCTGCGCAAAGAAGCGCGGTGTCGAGCCGCCGCGAAGAAATTGCCCAGAGGAAACCCTTGAAAGGGTTTCCTCTGGACTCCTTCGGAAACAGAGGGGCGCGGCCCCTCTGCCACCACCCCGGAGTTGCCCGGCACGGAAGACTTCCAATGGAGCGCCTTCATGCCTTCCCTCGGGGGAAGGTGGCCTCGCGAAGCGAGGTCGGATGAGGGTCGGGGAGCAGTATCAAGCCGCATTACCGTATCGATGGTGCTTTAAGACCCTCATCCGCCTCCCGCTGGTCGGCACCTTCCCCGGAGGGGAAGGCTTTGGAGCGTGTGTACCAGCCCGTTGCTGCACCCAAACCTCCGACACCAACTACGCCCGCCCCGCAAGGATTTTTGCAGAGCAAAAATGCCTTGCGGTGGACAAGCCTTCCAAATTTGCTGCTCGGCAGAAAGATCGTTAGATATTTTACAAACCAGTAAAGCCTTGCATACCAGAAAGAGAGTGCTTCCAAAATACGTAGGAGGTGCTCGACTTGTCAGGCACTACAAATCTGGAACCCCAAGGATCTCAAAAGGGCCGCGGCCCTTTTGTTTCCGAAAGAGTCCAGAGAAAACCCTTTTGAAGGGTTTTCTTTGGGCAACTTCTTCCCGGCGGCTCGACACGGCGCTTCTTTGCGCAGCTAAGAAGCGTGGGGTCGAAATCAAACAAGCTGGCAGGCTTCTGCCAGTTTAAAATGGCGCTCGCGCCACGGCAAAAACTTTGTTAACAAATTACTTGATAATAGAAGGAGAAACACAATGGGTATCTATGAAGAACTGCAAGCGCGCGGGCTGATCGCACAGGTGACCAACGAACCGGAAATTCGCGAAATGGTCAATAACGGCAAGGCCACATTCTACATTGGCTTTGACCCCACGGCGGACTCGCTGCACGTCGGCCATTTCATGGCACTTTGCCTCATGAAGCGGCTCCAGATGGCGGGAAATCGCCCCGTCGTCCTCGTTGGCGGCGGCACAGGCTATATCGGAGACCCCTCCGGCCGGTCGGACATGCGCTCGATGATGACGCCGGAGATCATCCAGCACAACTGCGACTGCTTCAAAAAGCAGATGGAACGCTTCATTGACTTCGGTGAAGGCAAGGCCATCATGGTCAATAACGCGGACTGGCTGTTAAAGCTCAACTATGTCGAGCTTCTGCGCGACGTTGGCGCATGCTTCTCGGTCAACAACATGCTGCGCGCCGAGTGCTACAAGCAGCGCATGGAAAAGGGCCTGTCGTTCCTCGAGTTCAACTACATGATCATGCAGTCGTATGATTTTTACTACCTGTTCCAGCATTACGGCTGCAACATGCAGTTCGGCGGCGACGACCAGTGGTCGAATATGCTCGGCGGCACGGAGCTGATTCGCCGCAAGCTCGGCAAGGACGCGCACGCGATGACCATCACGCTGCTCATGAACTCCGAGGGCAAGAAGATGGGAAAGACCGCGAAGGGCGCTGTCTGGCTCGACCCCAACAAGACGACGCCGTTCGAGTTCTACCAGTACTGGCGCAATGTCGGCGACGCAGACGTACTCAAGTGCATTCGTATGCTGACGTTCCTGCCGCTTGAGCAGATCGACGAAATGGACAAGTGGGAAGGCAGCCAGCTCAACCGCGCCAAGGAAATTCTCGCCTTCGAACTCACGAAGCTTGTCCACGGCGAAGAGGAGGCCAACAAGGCGGAGGCAGCGGCCAAGGCGCTCTTCGCGGGCGGCAGCGACGACTCCAACATGCCGACCACCGAGCTCACGGAAGACCAGCTGACAGATGGCAAGATCGCAATTTTGGATCTGATGCTGGCCTGCAAGCTGATCCCGTCCAAGGGCGAAGGCAGAAGACTTGTCCAGCAGGGCGGCGTGATGGTGAACGAGGAGAAGGTCGAGTCCATCGACGCGTCCTACACCGCCGAGCAGCTCAAAGAAGGCCTCAAGATCCGCAAGGGCAAGAAGGTCTACCACAAGGCGCTTCTCAAGTAAATATCCCGAGTTCTCCCGTACATGCTTTGTGCGGGGGAACTTCTTCTTTACAGCGCGGAAAAAATATGCTATACTGGTCCTGCGCCTCATAAGATAGCTTGAGGTGATGGCAATGAAAAAAGCGGCGGTTTATGCGGTTTGTGCCGTGCTGGCGCTGGCGGTTTTTCTCGTGTGCGGCTATTCGGCAGGAATGCTCTCGAGAACCGCGCCTGCGTTTTCAGACAACAATCCGGTCACCGTGGTTATCGACGCAGGGCACGGCGGGGAAGACGGCGGCGCGAGCAGCAAATCCGGGACATTGGAGAGCACGCTCAATCTCGAAATCGCGGGAATCACGAATGATCTGCTGCGCTTTGCGGGCGTGCGGACAGCGATGGTGCGGACGCAGGACGTGTCGGTCTACACCGAGGGCGGCAGCATCCAGCAAAAAAAGGTTTCCGACCTCAAAAACCGTGTGAAGCTCGTCGAATCCACGCCAAACGCGCTGCTTTTAAGCATCCATCAGAACTTTTTCCCGGAGACCAAATACCATGGCGCGCAGGTGTTCTATGCGAAAACGCTGGGAAGCGAAGCCTTAGCAGAGCAGCTGCAAGCGACGCTCCGCGCCTGTGTCGACCCAAGCAATCACAGGCGAGCCAAGCCGTCGCAGTCCGTCTATCTGATGGACAAAATCTCCTGCACGGGCGTTCTGGTCGAGTGCGGCTTTTTATCGAACGAGCCGGAGGCAGAGCGGCTCACACAAAAGGACTATCAGCAGCAATTATCTGCCGCGATTTGCGGCGCGCTCTGCTCCTATTTAGAAACAGAAGGGGACAGTCAATGAAGGCAAAAAGCGTATTTATCTGCAACCAATGCGGCAACGAAACGCCAAGATGGCAGGGCCAGTGCCCGGCCTGCGGTGCGTGGAACAGCATTGTGGAATTTGAAGACAAGAAGCCTGCGGCTAACAAAGCGTCCGTGGGAATGAAGCTTAGCGCGAGCAAACCCAAAAAACTTCGTGATCTGGATGCGTCCGACCGGCAGATTCGGTTCTCAACGGGGCTCGGCGAGCTCGACCGCGTGCTGGGAGGCGGCGGGGTAAAGGGATCGCTTGTCTTAGTCGGCGGCGCGCCCGGCATTGGCAAATCAACGCTGTTGCTGCAAATCTGCGCGTATCTCGGAAAATCGCAGAAAATTTTGTATGTTTCCGGCGAGGAATCTGAGCAGCAGCTCAAAATGCGCGCCGACCGGCTGCGGGTGGAGAGCGAGAACCTATATGTCTTGTCGGAAACCGACCTCGACGAAATACTCAGCGCGTTCGGCGAGGTAAACCCCGACATTCTGATTGCGGACTCGATTCAGACGCTTTTTACACCCGATAATACGTCCGCACCCGGCTCTGTCTCGCAGGTCAAAGACTGCACGATGCGGCTGATGCATCTGGCAAAAAGCACCGGGACGAGCGTTTTTGTCGTGGGTCACGTCAACAAGGAGGGCGCGATCGCGGGGCCGAAGGTCTTAGAGCACATGGTCGACTGTGTGCTTTATTTTGAGGGCGAGCAGGCGATGGGGTACCGGATTTTGCGCGCGGCCAAGAACCGCTTCGGCTCGACAAATGAGATCGGCGTGTTCGAGATGGATGAAGAAGGACTGCGCGAGGTGCCGAATCCATCGGAAATGCTGCTTTCCGGACGGCCTTTGAACGCGCCCGGGACCTGCGTGGCCTGCGCGATGGAAGGGACAAGGCCGGTGCTTGCCGAGGTGCAGGTGCTCGTCAGCCGGACAAGCTTCAACGTTCCGCGCCGGACAAGCAACGGCTTCGATTTCAACCGCGCGAATTTATTGCTTGCCGTCACGGAAAAGCGCGGCGGGCTGAACATTTCAATGTGCGACGCATATGTAAACGTCATTGGCGGCTTATATCTGGATGAGCCTGCGGCGGATCTGGCGCTTGTTCTGGCCGTTGCATCGAGCCACCGCGACACGCCGATCGACCCCAAGACGCTTGCCATCGGCGAGGTGGGACTCACGGGCGAGGTGCGCGCGGTCACGTCGATGCAGCAGCGGCTCACAGAGGCGGCCCGGCTCGGCTTTACGCGCTGCATCGTCCCGCGGCACTCGACAAAGCAGCTGCAAGTGCCCGATGGGCTGGAGCTCATCCGCGTGAGAAATATCCGCGAAGCCATTGAAATGGCGCTGTAAAAGGAGGAACAGCAATGGAAGCAAGAAAGCTGCTGGACGCTCTGCATGTGGCAGAAAAGCTCAAGGACGAAACAAGGCACTGCACGACGACAAAAGGTGCGCCGGAGAACGTGGCCAGTCACAGCTGGCGCATGGCGCTGATGGCGTATTTCATGACGGATGAGTTTCCCACGCTCGACATGGACAAGGTCATCAAAATGTGCCTGATTCACGACCTCGGCGAGTGCTTTACGGGCGATATTCCGACGTTTCAGAAGACGCAGGCGGATGAGGACCGGGAAGCGCAGATGCTAGGGGATTGGGTGAAAAACCTCCCGGAGCCGTACGCGTCAGAAATGGCGGCGCTGTATGCGGAGATGGACGCACTCGAGACGCCGGAAGCGAAGCTCTATAAGTCGATTGACAAGCTGGAGGCGGTCATACAGCACAACGAATCGCCGATTTCTACGTGGGAGCCGCACGAATACGAGCTGAACCGGACATATGCGACCGATATTGTTCAGTTTTCGGACTATCTAAAGGTGCTGCGGGCGGAAATTTTAAAGGATACGAACGACAAAATTGCGGCGGGGAAGTAACCCCGCTGCTTTTTTACGCCTCCAATCTACATTTGTAAACTCTTTCTCCGATTCAGTTGACAATCGTAGACTTATGTGATAATCTGAGATTACAGACGTAGACAGAGGAGGAACACACGATGGACTACAAGCTCAACACCAGCGAATGGCGGGTCTTGCAGGCGCTCTGGGGACACGCGCCCCAGACGCTCATGCAGCTCGTCTCCAATTTGCAGCGCTCGACCGACTGGTCGGCCAGCACGATCAAAACGCTCATCTCGCGCATGACGGACAAGGGCGTTCTGCGCTTCGAGGGTGAGCGTCCAAGGCTCTATTATCCCGCGATCCAGAAGCAGGACGCGGCATATTCCGAGACGCAGCAGCTCCTTTCGCGCGCGTTCGGCGGAAATTTTGGGTTACTCATGAGCAACTTCATTGATAACGCCAAGCTCTCCAAAAACGATCTCGAAGAGCTCTACGATATGCTCAAACAGGCGGAGGAGGGCTTATGAGACAGCAGATTCTGGAGGTTCTCATTTCGTCCTCCGTACTCATTCTGGCGCTGGCACTTCTGCGGATCCTGCTTCGCGGGAAGATCAGCCCGCGGCTGCAATTTGCGCTTTGGCTTCTTGTCGCGGTGCGGCTGCTGGTTCCGGTTTCGCTCGGGCAGAGCGCTGCGAGCGTGATGAACTATGTGCCGCAGCAGCAGATGTCTGAAATTCTGGAAGACGCGTCCATTCCGGCGCAGGTTCCGCAGCAAGTGACCGCGCTGCCCGTGGAAGGGACGGCATTTACAGACGAAGTATTGCCTGCGGAAGCATCCCAGACGGCGACGGAAGCGCCGACCGCTTCAGAGGATTTGGCAGAGGAAAGCGCCCGGTTCAGGCCCGCGCCGCTTACGATTTGCTACTACATCTGGGGCATTGGCGCAGCGCTTGCGCTCATCGTTATGCTGGGGCAGAACGCGGTTCTGGCCGCTCGATTGAAGCGAAACCGGGTGCGGCTGGAGGTGCCGGAGTGCAAAAATCCGGTTTACATAACGGGAATTTTGCCGTCTTCCTGCTTATTTGGCCTCTTCCGTCCAGCGATTTATATCACGCCGCAGGCCTTGAATGCGGACGGAACACCCAATACCTACGTGCTGCTCCACGAGCAGACGCACTATCGGCGCAGGGATCACATCTGGTGCGCGCTGCGGCTGCTGCTTCTGGCCATGTACTGGTTCGACCCGTTTGTGTGGCTGGCGGCGCGGCTGTCGAAGATCGACTGCGAACTGGCCTGCGACGATCTGGCGCTCCGGGACTTACAGGACAGCGCGCGCATTGCCTACGGACGAACGCTTCTCGACCAGATTTCGGGCAAACGCGCACCCATGCAGACAGTGCTCTGCGCCACAACGATGGTTTCCGGCAAAAAGACGCTTCGCGCGCGGATTCGCCTGATTGCGAAAAAGCCAAAGATGACAGCTGTCACCCTGATACTTGTCGTCGGCGTGTGTCTGCTTCTGGCCGCCTGCACGTTTACGAACAGCGCCGCAGACCATACAGCGTCCACACCCGATCTTCTTCCTCCTTTGGTTCAGGTTGATGGTACCCTCTATCAGCTGACAAATGAAAACCTTGCGCCGGAGGACGCGGCGCGTGTGGTTCGCACAGGCGCCATCAAACATCAGCTGGACGGCGCAAAAACGCCGAACCGGGACGATCAGGCCAATTTCTCCGGAAAGGGCTGGGAATACGGCGTTCTGGATGGTCAGCTGGTGATTGAGGACCAAAACGGCAATTGGATGTATACGCTCGTGAACCTTCCAAACGACGAGGTACATGCGGCGATTTTGCGCGAAACAGCGCCAAATCCGATTGTGGACTGCGACTTTAGTCCTTGCAGGCTCGGAACCATTGTCACGGCAAAGCGAACGAACGAGGATGCGAGTCTGGACGCGATTCTGATGCTGGCGCAGAAGGTGGACGGTGAGATTCAGGTTACGCAGATGGAAACGGGACATGTGGACGATGGCGCAGGCTACGGCGTGTTCCAGACGCGGATGGCCGGGCAGACAATCGTCTTCGGCATTGCCGACCGGCGCGTGCGGGAAACAAATTCCGGCGAGATGACAAGTGTCAACTTCAACTCCGTTATGCTTCGCTTCACGGAAGGAAGCGTCAGTTCTTCGCTTGCCGCCTCGCCCGGAGAAACCTTCCAGATTGGCACCTACGGCGATGCTGAGATTACTTCTGTTCGCTTGGCGCTCGGGCAGAAAGGAGATGTTGCAATCTTCACGGACATCCCCGCTCCCGGGGAAGACCGGCTTGCTACGATGACGCTCGGCGAAAACTGGGCGGACACGGCAGAGGAAGCCTCCGACGAGCCCGCGCTCACAGCTGAAGAGGAAGAAGCCATCCGGACGGCGGTCTATGACAAGTTCGAAACGGCGCTCTGGGTGCTGACTTCGGAGGACGAGGCGCGCACGTTTACCGGCGCGGATTCGCGCAAGAACGGCATGGTCGGGAACTATCCGCACTATTACGGCACAATTGCGGATTACTTCGTCGCGACCGGAAAGCCGCCGGTTTCGGACCGGACTTGGGCGCAGCAGGTGATGGACGATAAGACGCTCAAACTGACCATCTGGGAAGGAAACGGGCAGGAGGAGCTTGTTCAGAAGCTTTATTACTCGCTCGAAACCGGGACGCTCTGCGGCATGCGGCAGGAGCCGGAGCTGACGGCCGACATGTCCATCGGCGTTGGTATTACCACCGACTACGCGGACGAAGATTTTGTCGTGTTCCACGGCTATTTTGGCCTCTTTGTCTACGATTTGCAGCAAAGCCGTATGGCGCTCGCCTTAGACCCCGGCACGGCGTTCGGCACGAACAACGTCCAGGGCAGCTCCGGCTACATGGTGTCTGCCTACAAGGACGGCGATGCGGTCAAGGTCATTGCGACATTCTACGATAGTATGCAAGGCATGCTTTCGCCGGTCTCTTACTACTATGACACGGCGGCAGGCAGCCTTACGTTCTCGCCGACTGCGCTTCCGAACGGCATTGAGGCAGCGTCTCCTGCGCACGAGGTTGCGCTTGCAGACAAGATCGCAGATTTAACGTATTCCGACGGCGCAGCAACGTGGAAGCTCTTTGAGAACTGGAAATTCGGCAGTCAAACGGACGCAAAGGTCGTGCCCTTGACCGTTCCGGAAAAGGCGGCCTCGCAGATCACTGAGGACGACTTCTATGATGTTTTCTGGGAGCTTGACCGCGATTCGATGCAAACGTATCTGGACGAACACCCGGAGACGCTCGCAAACGGCTGGGCTGGAATCAACATCAACGAGTCTGGCCTCAATCAGTCCGGGACAAGCATCCGCACAACGATGGGCGAGCAGGTGCTGGCCGTAAATTTCCGGGAAAAGGTGCTGCTCGTGCGCGTCGCGGGGGAAAAGTACCGTGGCGTTCTGGCAGTTGCGAAGGTTCCGGCGCGCTTGAGCGTTGAAATGTCGGAAGGGCTCGGCAGCTACGGCCAGACGGTCGGGGAGATCGCTGAGGCGCATGGCGGACTGTTGTCCATGACGTGCAACGGCTTTCTTGACCCGGGCGGGCAGGGGAACGGCGGAGAGCTCGCGGGCTTTGCGATGAGCGACGGGGTCGCCTACGGGGAGCATTACCCCTACATGGATGATTTTCCGTATGCCCGGTTCGAGATTCTGACGGACAACACCGTCTGCATCCGCAGGTCTGACGAGGCGGTTCGTGCGGACTGCCGCGACGCGACGGAGTTTAACCCCGCGCTCATCGTCGACGGCGAGATCATCCAGAGCAATTACTGGACGAGCGAAGCCCCGCGCGCTTGCATCGGGCAGTCGAGCCGGCAGGAAATGCTGCTGCTTGTGATCGAGGGGCGCATGCCGGAAAGAGGCATTCTCGGCACCAGCGTCAACGAATGCTCGGCCATTTTGGCGCGGCATGGCGCGGTGCAGGCCATGAACGTCGACGGCGGCACGAGCGCCATTATGTGGTATGACGGACAGTACGTCACACGCTGCAACAATCTGGCGCTTCCCGGCGGGCGCGCGCTTCCGAACGCGTTTGTCTATCACCGGCGAACGAGCTGAATAAAAAACGAAGGATGGAGCAGTTTGCTTCATCCTTCGTATTGCTTCATCCCTCGTTTTGCCTTCCCCTCCGGGGAAGGTGGCCTCGCGCAGCGAGGTCGGATGAGGGTCAGGGAGCAGCTACGTACTGCAAAGCATTTTGATAGTGCTCTCAGACCCTCATCAGTCACGGCTTGCGCCGTGCCAGCTTCCCCCAAGGGAAGCCTTTGTGGGGCATCTTTTATTTGATTCAATACTCGATTTCCTGATTTGCGGGCGTCTCCAGAAGCTCTGGATTTTCAAGGAGCGTTCGAAGAAGCCGGATGGTCTTGGAATAATAGTACCCGTCGGCAAGACGCTCGTCGATGGTAAGGCCAAGATCCAGCATCTCGTGCATTTCATATGTTCCGTCTGCCTTGAAGACCGGGCGCAGGGACTTTTCGCCGATGATGCAGAACACCGAGCACGTGCCCCAGTTCGTCAGGTGATGGTAGCCGCTGTGGAGCTTGATCGAGCCAAGGTTTGAGATGACGACCGTGCAGTAATAGGGGTCGGTCTCGATGATCGATGCAGGAATCCAGCCGTGAACATCGAGTCTCGTGAGAAGCCAGACGATGAATTTGCCAAGGAAGCGCGGCATGCGGTTAAAGATGTCCATGAAGTCTGTCGAGGTGTCGGTCTTCGTCATGTCCTTGCAGTCCATGATCTGGTGCCGGAGGTCTTCGTGGATGGTATCAAGCGTCGATTCATCCTTGCCGCGCACAACGGCGAGGGCTTCGGCCGCTTCGTCGGCGAACTGCTTTTTGACCACGAACGACGCGGACACGCCGTTTCTCTGATAGAAGTTCTTATTCGCGATAAAGCGGTTCATCTTCGGGCGGAGCGTGATCGTCTTGATGAGCGCGGCAACGATGATGTGGAACATTGTGTAGGGGAAGTCGGGATGCTCCGCATTTTTCTTCTCCAGATATGCGTTCATATTGGTCAGATCGATCGTCTCGGAGAGATAGGCCTCGTTGTCGCAGCGGTTGGGATAGATGATGGGCGTAATAAAATGCATGCCGTCCAAATCGCGCAGCAACACGCCATCCTTCCGATCGCCGAAGCGGCGCTTCGTGGTTTTTTCCATATTCTTTTCACACACCTTTTCTTGTTCTGACGAAAATCGCCAGTCGACCTCTATAGAATACCAAATATAGACCGGAAATGCAAGTATTCCTCCAATATTCCGTATTTTCCGGTCTCTGTACAAATTGCACAAAATCAAACTGGCATTTTTCGACTTCTTTCAGGGATTTAACGCTTGACATCAGTAAAGTACGAGATTATAATGGGCACATCAAAAATGAAGGGGGCGCACGAGATGAAGCGTTACGAAATGGCTCAGATGAATCAGTCGAACCGTACCGATGCAGCTGCGTGCGCACCGGCTTGTTCTTGCGCTCGCAAGGCATCCGCATCCCATACTATCTGCCTGGACGCTGCCATTCTGGCCGTGTCCATTTTTATTTGCCTGCTTATGAGCCTTACCGTTCTGGTAGGGCTTGCGGCGCTTGTACTTCTTGTACTTGTCGTACGCATTATGCAGCAACTGAATATGGCAGAAAGCAGAAATGCGTTGGATGCTTCCAATGGGGCGCGCGAGGCGGCCTAGGAAGAATCAAAGGTAAGCGGCTTTGCTTTTTGCAGAGCCGCTATTGTTTTGACTATGGCCCTTCGTTGAGACAAAAAACTGATTTCATGCTGTCGCGTACAGCTGAAAAATATTTCGCAAATGAGGTAAGAAATGATGAAGAACATGAAGAAGTTATTCTGCTTCGCGCTGGCAGTCGTCATGCTGCTGAGCGTTATGGCAGGCTGCGCGGCCAAAACCGAGCAGGGCTCCAGCACCACACAGGCAAGCGAATCCACCGCATCCACTGAGACCGCTTCCAATGAATCCGCTGACGCTTCCGATGCAGCCGCGACCGACGGCGAGATCGACATTGCGTTCATCGGCAACACCACCGGTGACTACGCACAGTACGGCATTCCTGTCCGCAACGCTGTGATGTTGTACTTCGACCAGCTGAACGCTGCCGGCGGCATCAACGGCAAGAAGGTTGTTGTCAAGGAATATGACGACAAGGGCGACGGCGTCGAGGCTGTCAACGCTTACAACCTTGCCAAGGAAAACGGCATCACCGCTGTCATCGGCTCTGTTCTGACCGGCGCGACCATCGGCCTTGCCGACGCGACCTATGAAGACAACATGCCCCAGATCACCGCTTCCGCTACCGCAACCGGCGTAACGGTTATGGAAGACACCGGCGAGGTCCGCACGAACGTGTTCCGTGCCTGCTTCATCGATCCGTTCCAGGGTCAGAAGATGGCGGATTACGCCGTTGAAAAGCTGGGCGCCAAGACCGCCGCGATCTTCTACGAAACCGGCAGTGACTACTCCGAAGGTCTGAAGAACGCATTCGTCGTTGAGGCCGAGCGCATGGGTCTTGAAATTGTCGACACCGAGGCGTTTGCTACCGGCGACAAGGACTTCAAGGCACAGATGACCAACATTGCTTCCAAGAACCCCGACATTGTCTTCTGCCCGATCTATTACGGTGAGGCTGGTCTTGCTATCCAGGCTGCCCGTCAGGCAGGCTGCACCGCCACCTTCCTCGGCGGCGACGGCTTCGGCTCCGTCAAGGATTATGCTTCTGCAGAAGAACTCGAAGGCAGCGTCTACTGCTCTGGCTACGCGCCCGGCACCGAAGACGTTGCACAGTTCGAAAAGGACTACTGCGAGACCTTCGGCGTGGAAGAAGTCCCCAATATGTTTGCGCCTCTTGCTTACGATGCATCCATGATCATGGCTTACGGTCTGAAGGCTGCGGAAGACGCCGGCCTCGAGGCTGGTACGGACGAGTACAAGCAGGCTGTCATTGACGCCATCAAGACCATGGACGGCGTGAAGGGCATTACCGGTACTTATTCCTTCGACTCCGACAACAACCCCATCAAGTCCGTTGCGATCATCGAGCTGACCGGCGGCGAGGAAGTCTTCAAAGAAATGTTCTAAGTTTTGACCCGGCACGGTTTTTTGAGAGGGGAGCGCAAGCTCCCCTCCCAAAGGCCGTTTTCCGGACGTCCGATGGGTGCTCCTATATTTAGTGTATAGAGACAGCCATCGGATGTCCGAAAGATGAAAGAAAGGAAAGAAAGCTCATGAGTTTGTTTGTTTCCCAGCTGTTTAACGGCTTGCAGACAGGTTCTGTGTATGCGCTGGTGGCCCTTGGCTACAGCATGGTCTATGGTATCATCCTGCTTCTGAACTTTGCCCACGGCGACATCATCATGGTCGGCGCGTATACCGCGTTCTATGCCATGACTGCGTTCCACCTGCACCCGATTCTCTCCGTTGTTCTGGCTGTTGTCACAAGTACGCTGCTTGGCGTTGTGATTGAGAAGGTTGCTTATACGCCTCTTCGCTCGGCGCCCCGTCTTTCGCTTCTGATCACAGCGATCGGCATTTCGTTCCTGCTTGAAAACGGTGCGCAGCTTCTGTTCGGCGCTGACACCAAGAGCATGGACACGCTTGTTCCCGGCAATGCGTCGTTCGGCTCCGTCACGATCAGCTATACTGCGATCTTGACCATCATCGTCGCTGTCATCGCGATGGTCGCATTGACGCTCCTTGTCCAGAAAACGAAGCTCGGCAAGGCGATGCGCGCGGTCTCTGAGGATATGGGCGCGGCGCAGCTGATGGGCATCAGCCTCAACAAAACGATCTCATTTACATTTGCGGTCGGCTCAGCGCTTGCCGGTATCGGCTCGGTTCTGTATCTTTGCGCGTATTCTCAGGCATCGCCCACGATGGGCTCGATGCTCGGCCTGAAGGCGTTCGTCGCGGCCGTTCTTGGCGGCATCGGCTCGATTCCCGGTGCAATGATCGGCGGCTTTGCCATTGGTCTTCTCGAAGCGCTCGTCGCGGCGGTCGGTCTTTCCGTCTGGAAGGACGCAGTCGTGTTTGCAATTCTGATCGTGGTGTTGCTTGTAAAGCCGTCCGGCATTATGGGCCATCCGGTCACGGAAAAGGTCTGATGGGGGAGGAAACGATATGAAAACAAGATCGAAAATCCGGATCCCCATGCCGGCGCGATATGTTATCAACCTCGCGTTGGTGGTCGGCTTCTACTTTTTGCTGACTGGACTCATTTCCTCCGGCATCATCACAAACTACTGGACGGGCATTCTGATCACCGTTGGTATCAACATCATCCTTGCAGTGTCCTTGAACATCGCGACCGGCTACCTCGGCCAGCTGCCGCTGGGGCACGCGGGTTTCATGGCAGTCGGCGCTTACGCGGGCGGTATTTTCATGAAAGCAACGCCTGCGGCTGCACTTCTGAAGGAAGGCAATACTGCCGCGCTTATTCCGTACATTCTGGCCGCTATCGTCATCAGCGCAGTGGTTGCCGGTATTTTCGGTGTTATCATCGGTATCCCGGCGCTTCGCCTGCGCGGCGACTATCTGGCCATCATCACTCTGGGCTTCGGTGAAATCATCCGCGTTGTCCTGACGAACATCGACTCCGTGTTGGGCTTTGATTTCACCTACGGCGCGGCAGGCCTCAAGCGCATCCCGAAATTTGCGTCTGTGACGTTGGTGTTTATCTGCGTCGTGCTCGCATGCTTCTTCATCCATACGATGATGAAATCCAAGCACGGCCGGGCGATCCTCTCTATCCGCGACAACGAGATCGCGTCTGAGAGCGTCGGCGTGAACACCACGTATTATAAGACCATGGCGTTCGTGTTCTCGGCCATGCTCGCCGGTATTGCAGGCTGCCTGTACGCAGGCTACCTTGGTTCTCTGTACCCCTCGACGTTCAAATTTATGAAATCCATCGAGATCCTCGTCATCGTTGTGCTCGGCGGTATGGGCTCGATGCTGGGCTCGATCGTCTCGGCGACGGTTCTGACGGTGCTGCCGGAGCTGCTTCGCTCGGTGGCGGACTACCGCATGGTCGCGTATTCGCTGGCGCTGGTCGTCATGATGATCTTCCGCCCGAAGGGACTATTCGGCAGCTACGATTTCTCGATGTCCCGGGTACTTGAAAAGGCACTCAATTTTGTGTTCCGGCCAGAGCTGAGAAAAGGTAAGGAGGAAGCTGACAATGAGCAGAACTGAAAGACCCAAGACAAAGCTTGTTCCGGTTCCCGCAACCAACATCATCCCCGAACGCGACGTTTCGCTGCCTCCGATTCTCGAAGCGCGCCACCTCGGTATTGACTTTGGCGGTTTGTCTGCTGTCAGCGACTTCAACTTCGCCATTGGAAGAACTGAGATCGCCGGTCTGATCGGCCCGAACGGCGCGGGTAAGACGACCGTTTTTAACCTTCTTACCAAGGTCTATCAGCCGACGCGCGGTACCATCCTGCTCGACGGCATGGACACAGCAGGGAAGACCACAATTCAGGTCAACCAGATGGGCATTGCCCGAACCTTCCAGAATATCCGCCTGTTCCGCGATCTGTCGGTGCTCGACAACGTTCTCGTCGGTCTTCACAACGAGACGAAATACACGCTCGGTACGGCAATGTTCCGCCTGCCGCAGTACTGGCGCAAGGAACGCATCGCAAAGGAGCGCGCGCTGGAGCTTCTCAGCATTTTCGACATGCAGGATATGGCGGACCACAAGGCGGGCTCGCTTCCGTATGGCGCGCAGCGCAGACTCGAGATCGTCCGCGCACTGGCGACGAATCCGTGCCTGCTGCTGCTTGACGAGCCGGCTGCCGGCATGAACCCCTCGGAGACGAGTGAGCTCATGGACAACATCGTCCGCATCCGCGACATGTTCGGCATTGCGATTTTGCTCATCGAGCACGACATGAACCTCGTCATGGGTATCTGCGAGGGTATCTGCGTTCTGAACTTCGGTAAGATCATCGCTAAGGGCACACCCGAGGACATTCAGGCAAACCCTGCGGTCATCGAAGCCTACCTCGGCAAGAAAAAGGAGGGCCAATAAAATGTTGCTTTCCGTTGAAAATCTGCATGTCTACTATGGCGCAATCCACGCTGTGAAAGACGTTTCGCTTCACGTGCAGGAAGGTGAGATCGTGACGCTCATCGGCGCGAACGGCGCGGGCAAGAGCACGGTTTTGAACACCATTTCGGGCTTACTCAAGCCCAGAAGCGGCAAGATTCAGTTCATGGACCACAACGTCACGGGCGTGGCTCCCAACAAGATCGTCCAGACCGGCCTTGTTCAGTGCCCCGAAGGCCGCCGCGTTTTTGCGAGAATGACGGTTGAAGAAAATCTGGAAATGGGCGCATACACGCGTCCGAACGGCAAGTTTGACGAAAATCTGGAGCATGTCTACGAGCTGTTCCCGCGCCTCAAAGAGCGCCGTACGCAGGTCAGCGGTACGCTCTCCGGCGGCGAGCAGCAGATGCTGGCCATGGGAAGAGCACTCATGAGCGAGCCAAAGCTTCTCATGCTCGATGAGCCATCTATGGGCCTTGCGCCTTTGCTGGTTGAGCAGATTTTTGAGATCATCAAGAGCCTTCATAAGGCAGGCTCCACGATTCTTCTCGTCGAGCAGAATGCGCAGATGGCGCTGCAGGTTGCAGACCGCGCGTACGTGCTCGAGTCCGGCCGCATCACGCTCTCCGGAACGGGTGCGGAGCTGATGGCCAGCGAATCGGTCAAACGCGCATACTTAGGTGGCTAACGAGCTGCTTTAGCGAAACATAAGAGCTGCGATTTTTCTCAATCGCAGCTCTTTTTCTGTAAATTCCGGATTATTTTTCTGATTTTGTATCCGGGCCGTCTAAAGCCAGATGGGAGAGGGGATTGGCCTCGGCGGCAATTTTGAGCTCAGTGCTTTCGATGTGGGTGTAGATCTGCGTGGTGTTGAGGTTTTCGTGGCCGAGCACCTCCTGAAGCGTCTTTAGGTCCACGCCGTTTGAGAGCATGAGGGTCGCCGCTGTGTGACGAAGCTTGTGCGCGGAAAACTGCGTGGAATCCAAGCCCGCGGCAAGCAAATGCTTTTTGACCAGCCGGTGGACCGCAGAGACGCTGATGCGGTTGCCGTCGCGCGAGCCGAAGAGCGCCCGGTTGTCCGACAGCACGATCTGACTGCGCTCGATCAGGTACCGGTCGATGGCTTTGCGGCAGCTTGAGCCCATATAGACGATGCGCTCTTTGTTGCCTTTACCAACTACACGCAGACGGTCGTCATAAACATCCGTCAGATTGAGCCCTACGAGCTCTGAACGCCGGATGCCGCAATTTAAAAAGATCATGAGTATCGCGAAATCCCGCGCCTGATTTGGCCCCTGGACGGCTTTCAGAAGCGTTTTGGATTCGTCGAGCGATAAGTATTTCGGTAAACTTTTACGGATTTTCGGAAATTCAATGTCCTTGACCGGATTTTCCGTGATCTGCTTTGTGGACACCGTCAGATAGTTGTAAAACGCCTTGATGGCTGAGAGCTTTCTGGCGCGCGCGGCAGAGCCGATGCCGGAGTCTCCGGAGGCAGCTTCCGGGTTTTCGCGGTCGTTCGCAAGATACGACAAAAAGTCAAACACCTCGGAGGTCGTGATTGAGCGGATGAAGTCGAGCCCGAGGTCCTTGATTGGAATATCGTCGAGCGGCGTTTTGTACGGCAGCTCTTCGCGCATGAGCCGGACGAAACGCAGGAACATCCGAAGATCAAGATAGTATTCCGAAACCGTTCGGCGCGATTGACCCTTGACCGTTTCGTGATAGGATAAGAAATTGCGCAGCACCTGCGGCGCGTCATTGTAGGTTTCCATAAGACCTCCTGTAAAACCGCCAGAAAGGCTTGAAGGCTATCCTGGTTGGCTTGATTGTTGAAAGCTTCACTTCGAACGCAACAAAATTTTTATTTTGTTGCGTTAGTTAATTATAACCGTTCGGATGTAAAAAGTCAAGACCACCCTTTCGGGTGGCCTTTCTGCAACTGTTTGCTGTTCTGTGCCTTTGATATAAGCGTCCATCAACACTTTGATTTCTTCGACAGTGCAAGTTTTTCCTTTTTCTCCGCGTTCAAGAATCTTCTGTAAATCATATAGTTGCTTTCTGAAATTTACTTTTTCTTATTTGGACATATCTCTTATTTTAAATCAACTTTCGGTACCTGGCAGCGTCCCGATAAAGGCCAGCACGCACTCGCGCAGGCGCAGGATACCGTCGGGCATGGATTCGCGCATGTGCAGCCCCATTCCGAGCTCACGTCCGGTCGCGGGTTCGATCGGCACAGCCGTCACGCCGTTCGTCCGGCCGCGGATCATCATTTCCGCCATCATCGAAAGCCCCAGGCCCTTACCGACCATGCGGATGACCGTCTCGTCGTCGACATGACAAGGCCTGATTTTGGGTTTTACATTGTTTGCAGCCAATGCCGCCTTCACGTCCAAATCAAATTTCCCGTACGGCATTAGAAATTCCTTGCCCTCAAACGCTTCAATTGGAAACGTTTCCTGCCCATCCAGCGGATAATCTGGCGGCAGGATCGCATACATTGCGTCCTGACAAAGCGGCGTCCAATCGCAGGAAAAGCCCGCCTGCTTGGCCGCAAAGATGACGTCGGTTCTCCCCTTTTCCAGCAGCTCAAACGGCTCGATTGCGTTATCGACCATGCGCAAATCGACGTCAATATTCGGGCAGACGCGGCGGAAGCGGTACAAAATCTCCGGCATCCAGTGCATGGCGATGCTGGCGTAGGCCGCGACACGGATGGTATCGCGCTTTTTGTCGGTGATGGCCGCGATCTGGTTCTCCAGCTTCGCGTTCGCGCGCAGGAACTCTCGGATAGACGGGATGAGCGTCTCCCCTTCTTTAGTTAACGTAATTCCATTATGGTCACGCCGCACCAACGTCAGGCCGATATCGCGCTCCAGACTGTCGACCAGATGCGTCAGGCCCGACTGCGTGTAGCCCACGACCTCCGAGGCCTTGGAAAAGCTGCCAAGGTCGATGGCGGTCATCAAAATTTCAAGCTTCTTGCTGTCCATGAACAATCCTCCCACGGGTATGACGGATACTATGACAAAACGTCATATATCTATTATAATCAAGGATTTCCATTTTGCAACTGTTTCGGTTATAATCATTTCCATAAAGGAGCTGATTTTGATGACAGCAAAAAAACTGACTATCCGGCAGAAGATTTTGGTGGCCGGAACCCTGTTCGGTATGTTCTTTGGCGCAGGCAACCTGATTTTCCCCGTTCACCTCGGACAGCTGGCCGGACGAAACGTCCTGCCCGCCATGATTGGTTTTATCATCACCGCCGTCGGCATTCCGATTTTCGGCGTAGCAGCCATCGGCGCAACGCATTCGGATGGTTTACAGACATTATCGAGCAAGGTCAGCAAGGGCTACGGCGTGTTCTTCACGTGTCTTCTGTACCTCACCATCGGTCCCCTGTTCGCAATCCCGAGATGCGCGACCACGTCCTTTACCACCGGCGTGACCCCGATGCTGACGGATGCGTCCCGCGAGCCCATCGCGCTTCTCATCTTTTCGGCCATTTTCTTCGCATTTGTTCTCTTCTTCTCGCTAAGACCCGGCAAAATCACGGTCTGGATCGGCAAGATCATCAACCCGATTTTCCTCCTGTTCCTCGCGGTCCTCGTCATCCGGGCGCTCATCCATCCGGGTGCGGCAGTTGCCGATGTGGAGCCCGATGCAGCGTATGAAACCGGTGCGTTCTTCTCTTCGTTCATCGAGGGCTACGGCACGATGGACGCGATTGCGGGTCTGGCGTTTGGCATTGTGGTCATCGACGTCATTCGCCGCATGGGCGTTGACGATGACGACGCGGTTGCCGCCGACGTTCTGAGCTCCGGCGTTCTGACCGGTATTCTCATGGCGATCATTTACGTTCTGACGATTCTCATGGGTACACAGTCCCGCGGCCTCTTCGAGACCTCCGCCAACGGCGGTATTGCCCTGACACAGATCGCGGGCCATTATTTTGGCTCCGTCGGTCAGCTGATTCTGGCCGTCACGATCACGTTCGCCTGCCTCAAGACCTCCATCGGCCTTGTGACCTCCTGCTCGGAGACGTTCGTGAAGATGACGCACGGCAAAATCTCCTACCCCGTCTGGGCGATCATCTTTACGGTCTTCTCGTTCGCGGTCTCCAATGTGGGCCTCAGCATGATCATCGAATACTCTATCCCGATGCTGATGCTCATCTATCCGCCCGCGATCGTGCTGATCATTCTGGCCTTCGCCGGAAAGCTCTTCGGCCATGACCGCAGAGTCTATGTCTCCACAATGGTCTTCACCTGGGCCGCCGCGATTTTCGACTTCATGAAGACGCTTCCTGGAAGCCTTCAGGAGAGCCTGCATCTGGACGCGCTGGTCAGCTTTGCCGGCAAGTGCCTGCCGCTATTTGACAAGAACCTCGGCTGGCTGCTCCCGGCCTGCATCGGCTTTGTCATCGGTATGATCCTCCGTGCATCCAAGCCCGCCAAGGCATAAAAACAGCAAAATTCTTGCCTGCATCGCAGCTTCGCGGTGCAGGCGTTTTTATCTGGAATTTTCCGAATCGCAGCCATACCGTGGAACGCAGTGAAACGACTGCTCCGTCCCCCGGCACGAGACAGCGCTTTGAAATGGGCAGCAGCATTTGCATCAAGCCGCGCTCTGAGCGCTGAACAGGCAATTGCGGCGATAGCTCTTTGGAAGCGGATACATACGGTTCCTTCCTTATTAAAACGGTTAGATGGCTCTATCTATTATAGCACTCCGCATATGGACTTTCAGGTCAGGATACAATTTTCGCAGCAAAAAAGCAGCGCCCGGAAGCCCAGACGCCGCATTCCTTCGTATTCAGCTGATTTCTTCGCGATAGAACAGCTTCAGAACCGTCTGCTCCAGTGCGTCGTCATCCACGTAAAACTCCGCGATGTTTTCATCGCTGATCTTCGCTTCCCCCGCAGGCGCTGGCAGAACCGTCAGCTCGCATTGCTCGGCGCGCTCGAGGAAACGGCTCAGCTTCTGCACCGTACAGTCCGAGCGCAGCCGCTCTCCCAGCGAAACCAGCGCGTCTGTTCCCAGCTCCACTGCGTCGCCGGAGGCCGTCTTTTCCTTCCAGGCCTCCCAGGCAGAGCGCAAAAACCGCTCCTGCCGCGCCATACGGCTCTGGTTCGTGCCATCGGAAACGATTTGCCGCGCCCGCACGTAAGAGAGTGCCAGTTCGCCTTCCAGCGTCACCGTTTCACCTTCGAGGAGCCGCGGGTCGACCGCAGTCATATCCGTATCGATCGTGACCGGAACGCCGCCGAACAGGTCCGCCAGAATCGGGACCGCGTCCATGCTGAGCGCTGCGTAGTGGTCGACCGTCTGCCCGAAAAGGAGATTTTCCACCGCGCGCACGGTATTCTCGCAGCTCTCGTCTCCGCCGCTTCCGTAGGTATGGGCAAGGCAGAGCTGCTCGATTCGGCTCGTAGATGGCTCGCCGTTTACGTCCAGCTGCCAGACCGTCGTCATCGTGTCGCGGTTCAGGGGCAGCGCCGTACAGGTGTTTTCCTGCTTATCGAGCACAACCAGCAGCAGAAAGTCGTTTTGCTCCTTGTTGAGGTATTCCTGAAAGGAATCGTAGTTGGAGTCTTTATCGAGACCGATGAGCAGAATGCTCTCGAGGTTACTTTTGAGGCGGTAGGTTTTTCCGCCGTAATACAGCTTCTGCCCCGCTTCATCCGGCACGATCTGCATCTGCTCGGGCACAACCTGCCGATGCTGGAACCGGCTGACGCCAAACAGGATCAGCGCGAACAGCCCCAGCAAAAGAAGGCACACGACAGCCGCGCGAAGCGAACGTTTTCCAATTTTCACGCTGGCCATCCGGACCTCCTGCAGAATGCTCAGTTCTTCTTCCGCTTGGGAAGAACCGCAACCATAATTGCCGTGCCCGCGGCCAAAGCTGCCGCTGCGGCCAGCAGCCAGAACGGATACAGCGGCCGGCCGGTCTTCGGCGAGGTCGACGTAGCAGCGTCCGCCGCGCTCACGCGATTCGTGCTGACGGCAAAGACCACGTAGCCAAGGTTATAGAACTTGATATCGACCGTACCGTCATCGTTAAAGTGCAGGCGCGAACCCGTGATCTCCTCCCACGTGCCGTCAGGCAGCTGGTGGAGCAGATGCAGCGTTTCGCCGTCCTTGAGCTCGGTCAGAAAACGGATGGTAACACTGCCGCCTTCATCGAGAATCGACGAATGGTCCTCGTCAAGCTCGAGCTCAAAAATCTTCGAGACGGTCAGCTGCTTGTCGTCTCCAAGGCGTTCCTGCACTTCGTCGACCTTCTCCTTCAGGCCGTTCGGATGCTCCTCGAGCTCCGCGAAGTCGACGTCTTTTTCGTTGACATAATCAATAAAATTACCTTCCTTGTCTTCCGTCCAGCCGACGTAATCGCCCGGCGCGACCTCGCCGTTGATCGGCACGAGGCGCTGCTCCTGGCTCTTCGGCGCACCGGCGGCAAAGGCCGAAACGCTTACACCGAGCACCAGCGCCAGCACAAGGATCACACGCGCAAATTTTCTCATAACCCATTCCTCCATTTAATCGACGATCTGTGTCAATTTTGCAAGCACCAAAAAGCGTTTGGAATAATCCCCGGCGTAGCAGGTGGACAAAATGACCACCCGATCGTCCGGGCTGACCGACGCGTCTGGGACGATCTGCGCATCGAGCGCGCGGCTGTGCAGCAGTCCGTCAAAGAACGCGGTAAAAACATCTTCGTCCGTAAAATCGTAGCTGTAAAGCAGATGGCGACTGTCCGTCGGGACGGCGGCAAAAATTTCATAGTGCAGCTCGCGGAATTTCTGGTAAATGACCAGTTCGCGGCTTTCTTCCATCCACGAAGGGTTGGAATAGATCCGCTGGAGGCTGCTGAACATGCTGCCGTCATACATCTGGTGGCCGTAGATGACTGTCACGGGGTCTGCAAACGTCGTAGTATTGTAGAGCGACTCCGTGAAAATAGAGCCCCAGCTGGATGGCTGGCCGTGTGCGTCGTGCTTTAAATAATAGGTATCCTCGCCGTCCCGCTGCAAAATCGGGTCGCTGATCTTCGTCCCCGGCAGATCGAGCCATGCGTAAATATCGGAATTTTCGCGCCAGAGCGCCTCAAAATCGATGGAACTCTCGTAGGGCGGCTTCTGCTCCTCCGGCGATTCCTCCGGTTGCTCCGTCTCGTCTGATTCCACCGGAGCTTCCGGCGAGGCATCCGACTGTGCTGTCTCGGTCTGCTGGCTTTCCAATCCTGCGCGCATGTATTCCGCCGTCTGCTCAATGACCGTCTGCTGCTTTTTCGCGCAGGCACTGAGCATGAGCAAACAGCCAAGCGCGGCCATCAGGAAAATCACCTTATGCATACCACGCACATCCTTCCCGCAGAAGTTGTTCTTCTCTGCGGAAGAAATCCGCCGTAAAATCGTCTCCGAAGTGCTTAGAGAGCTTTCTTGCCGCCTCCTGCATCCGCGGTGGACGCATCTTGAGATTATGGCAATCGGAGGCGAGAAACTGAATTATCCCGCACCGCAGCATACGCAGGGTCTTCCCCGCGCTCGCCATCCGAAGAAGGGCGTTCGCGTTGGTCTGCATGTAAATACCGCGGTCAGAAAGCCGCTGCCACATATCCGCGCGCTGAAACCGGAAATACCGCTCCACATGAGCAAACACCACCTGAATCCCGCGCTCGGAAATTTCCAGCGTCTCCGCCAGGACACGCTCTGACCACGGCTCAAACGGCATCTCAAGCAGCAGCAGCCTGCTTGAGCCGATACAAAAGCGCTCCAGCTGCTGCATCTGCGAAATATTTCGGTAGAACGCCACCTCCGCACCCAAAAGCACGCAGGGCATGCCGGACTCCATCGCAGCGGAAAGCTGCTGCCACGCCGATTCCCGGCGCAAGAAAAACTGTTCGGGCTTGTCGCTCGTCGCATAGAAATGCGGTGTTGCCGCCGTCAGAGTGACGCCCTGGGAGGCTAGCATGCGAAGAAGTGCAAGGCTTTCTTCCAGACTGGAGCTTCCGTCGTCGACGTTCGGGAGGATATGCGTATGCAGGTCGATCATGGTTTTTGTTCCGGATTTTCCCGCGCAGGAGAAGTCTTGGACGAATTTTTCCGCCTGTCCTCCTCGCGGCGGCGCTTTTCCGCTGCGGCATAGTAGCCGTAGTCGTAGCGATACGAGTATTTGTAACCGTATTTATTGCCATAACGATAGCGCTTCGCACCGGTCTCGCCCGAATCGTCAAACGTCATGACAAAGCCGAGAACCTTTACCTGCGTGAATTCCAACTGCCGCATGGTGACGTCCAGCGCGCGCATATCCGTATAATTTTTCCGCACGACAACGATCATGCCGCTGAGCATCGGCGAGATCATCAGCGCGTCCGAAACGACTGTGATCGGCGGCAGGTCACAGAGAATGTAGTCAAACCGCTCCCGGAAGCTTTCAAGAAGTGCCTTCATGCGCTCCGAGCCCAGAAGCTCCGAAGGGTTGGGCGGCAGATTGCCGGCCGTAATGACGTAGAGATCGTCGTGAATGCCGGACTTTTGCAGCGCATCCGTCAAAAGCGCCGAACCGACCAGCAGATCGGAAAGGCCGGGCGCTTTGGAGATCGGAAGCGATTTGTGCAGCACGGGAAGGCGCATATCCATCTCGATGAACAAAACGCGTTTGGCCGATTCCGCAATGGAGTAGGCCAGATTGATGGCCGTGGTCGACTTGCCCTCGCCCTTTATGGGGCTTGTAATGCCGAAGATGCGGCTGCCATCCTCATCTTCCGCAAGGCTGAACATCACGTTTGTTCGAAGCAGCTTATAGGCCTCAGATGCCGAGAAGCTGAGCTTGCCGCCAACCATTGCGCGGCGGCTGCGGGAATCCTCGGCGTTTCTATGTGCATTCTTGTTCAAGTTGTCTTCTCCTTTTTGGCGGGTTCATAGTCACTGCGGTACGCACCGGCGCCCGAATACGCCAAATCCGGGATAACCGCCAGAATCGGCAGCTGATAGCGCTGCGTGATATCATCCTCGCTGTGAAGCTTCTCGTCAAAAATCTCGCGCAGGCAGATGATTGCTGCGATGACCACAAGACCCGCCAGCATACCGAGCGCCGTATTGCGCGTGTAGCTCGGAGAGGCGATTTCCGCCGGAACGATCGCGTAGTCGACGATCTTGACCGAGCTCCCCTCCACGATATCCGCGATCCGATCGGGCAGGATGTCCGCAATCGCGTTGGCAATGAGCTCTGCCTCCTGCGGATCGGGAGATGTCACGTCGATGGAGAAGACCTCCGTGGAGTTGACAGCCTCCGCCTGAACCATTTTGGTCAGCTGCTGATAGGAATACGGAACGCCCGTGCGCGAGATGACTTCGTTGAGCGTGCCGCGTGTTTTCAAAATGACGGTATACGTATCGACCAGACTCTGCGATGCGGCCAGGTCGCCCGCCGAGATGCTGACCTTCGCACTGCCGACACTGATGGCACTGTTGTTGACGTACATCATGGCCGTCGCCTTATATAAGGGCGTTACCAAGAAGAACGTATAGCCGAACGCCAGCGCGCCGCACAGCAGCGTCACCAGCACGATCAGCCACAGCTTTTTCCAGAGCGCACCCGCCAGCCGCAAAAGATCAATTTCATAATAATCGGTTTTGTTTCTATTCATGCACTGCTCCCGTTTGCCGCATCTTTCGCTGCGGAGCAAATAAAATTCTGCCATCCGCGCGGCCGGAAAACTCCGATACACGCTCTTGTGGTATTTATAGTATACTGCCTACAGCCGGAATAATCAAGTGCGGCCGCGGAATTTCCCGCACATTTTTTCCAGAAAAGTGAAGCGTTTTTTGTGAATTCCCGGCAAAGAAAACCGCCCGATTTCCTTATGGAAACCGGACGTTCTAGCTTTGTACGATTGTCTTTCCCTGGACATGCAGCCGCTTCTGCGCTAAGGCGAGCGCGGCAGGCCTGTGCGTCACGGCAACGCAGGTCCTTCCTGAAAGAGACGATAGCCTTCGCAGCACCTCGCGCTCCGTATCTTCGTCCAGTGCGCTCGTCGCTTCATCCAAAAGCAGCACGCCGGCGCCGCTCAGAACCGCGCGGGCAATCGAAACGCGCTGCGCCTGTCCCTCGGAAAGGCCGGCAGAATTTTCACCGAGCGGCGTATTGAGCCCCTCGGGAAGCTCCGGCAAAAATGCGTCCATACAGCTGGCATAGATGGCCTGCGAGATGGCTTCCTCCGACGCATCCGGGCTTGCAAGCGTCAGGTTTTCCCGCAGCGTGCCGCTGAAAAGAAGATTTCCCTGCGGAACGTAGGCAAAAATCGGTCTCGTAGCGGGGCTGATGGGAAGCGCGCCGTTTTGCAGCTGAAGCCGCACCGCGCCATTTTGCGGGGTGTAGACCCCGAGTAGAAGCTTCAAAAGCGTACTTTTTCCAGCGCCGGACTCGCCGGTAATGACCGTGAAGCTGCCCTTCGGGATGGAAAAGCTGACGTGGTCCAACACCGTCTCGCGGTCATAGACGAACGAAAGCTCGTCCGCCTCGATGGCGGTCAGTTTCTCATAGACGGCGCCTGCGTCGATCCTCTCGCATTCCGGTTCATCAGGCAGCGCATCGAGCTCCATCAGGCGCTCACACGAGCCGAGCATCGCGATCATCTGCGGCAGCACGCCGGAGAGATTCACAAACGGGCCCTGCAGCTGGCTGACAAGCGCGGTCATGGCGCTCAGGTCGCCAAAGGTCATTCTCCCCTGCTGAATCCCGACCGCGCACCACACGAGCGTCACAAAGCCCGCGCCGTATCCAAGAAGGCTCACGCTGGTGTTCGCGAGGAGCGACACGTTTTTTCGGCGCTTCTGGAGCGCGAATCGGTTCGATAACAGCGTCTCTGCCCGCGTTTCCACTACCTCGCTTGCGTCAAGTGCCTGCACAAGCAACAGCTTTTCAAGAACCTCCTGCAAAAATGCAGCGCTTTTGCCTTCTGTCTCGCCGAGGGCCTTATGGAGCGTTTTGAGCTTTTTTCGGGCGGCCGCCGTCAAAATCGTCACGAGAAGACCGGCCACCAATGCCGCGAGCGTAAATTCAGAGCTCAGGGATAGAAGCGCCAGTCCCGCGCCAACGAGACGCACGAGCATCGCGCCAAGGCCAGGGAGCGTCGTCACAAGCCCATCAGACACGGCCTTCGCGTCGTTATTCATGCGGTTGAGAAGCTCCGCCGTATGGAATTTCGAGCTTTCCTCGTACCGCGTGTGCAGAAGCTTTCCAAGGTAGCGCCGTTTCCAGTCGCGCTCGAGATTTGCCGAAAGAGAGTCTCGCAGCGCGCGCAGGCCCGTGAGTGTCAGAAGCAGCGCCGCAATCAGCGCCGCCTGCACCCCGGAAGCACGCAAAAGCGCTGCCGCCTCGCCGGAGGCCGCAGCGTTGACAACGCCTCTTGTCCCCAGCGCGAACAAAACGCCAAGCTCGGCGTTTGCCATGCTGAGGAGCAGCAGCGCCAGAAGCGAGGGGATCCTCGCCCGGACGCAGGATAGAAGCCAAAAAATCGAATGGGTCTGTTTTTTCATCGGTTCCTTTCCCGTGTCACCTGCCGCCGGAGCCATCCTGCCGCGCGGTGGGCGAACCGGCGAAGCGGCCGCACGGCGAGAAGTGCCCGCCAATAAAGGCCGTACGCGGCGCTCGTTACGCTCGTCCAGCGGTCCGTTCTTTGAAACTCGGTCACAACGGCGAGAATCTGCTCGCGGCGGAGGCCTTTTTCAAGCACCCACTGCGCGTCGCCGCAAAAATCGTAGGTTTCCCCGCGACACGCGGCGACACGATGCAGAACGTACTGGCCGTTATCCCGCCTATAGAGCGCGACGGCCCCGCGCGGGAGCATTTCGGGCGCGGCTTGCAGACGGACGCGGCTTTTGCGGTCATGGAGCGTGGGCTCCATGCTGCGGCCGGTCACTGTCAGCTCCGCCACGCCGCCGGAGGCGATGATCTCCTCCAGCAGCGGCGAAAGCTCCCGCATGGGGACGCGGGTATGTGTGCGGTCAGTTCTTTCCAAGGATCTGTCCAAGATCGACCGTGCCGTCCGCGCCGACCTCGATCACGTTCTGGTTCTTCTCATACTCGGCCTCGGCCTTTTCCTTCCACGTGAAGAAATCTGCCGGGTTCGAGAACTTCTGGAAAAACGCCAGCTGCTCGTCCGCGCTCATAGCGAGGTACTGCTCCCACGTGGTGTCCTCGAGCTTGCCGCTGGAGGGCGTGGTGCTGCCGCCATTGTTTCCGTTGTTCCCGGAATTGTCGGTCGAGCCGTTATTGACGGAATTGTTGGTATTGTCGGACGTGTCGGGCTTCTTGTTCTCTTCGCGGCCCTCGCTCTCGGGGTTGCCGGTCTCGGAATAGCCCGAGGCGGTGGCAAACGCCTTCGCGTCGAAGACCTTCTGGTCGATCAGGCGATCGGCGAGGGTCTTGTCGGAATCCTTGAGCTTGGTGTTGAGCGCGCGCCAGAAGATTTCGACGGCCTCGCCGCGCGTGAAGCTCGCGTCATCCTCGACGCTGTCAACGAGACCGATCTTTTTCGCCAGGCCACGGCTCGTGCGATAGTAGAAGTCGGGATTCTCGCCGCCGTCGGTGTAGCCGAGGACGCGAAGGACGATCGTCAGGTACTGGAAATCGGTGACGGTGTCCGCGCCGCCGTATTTCGTGGCGCTGTAGCCCTTGACGTACTCATTCGCGTAGGCGTAGGCCACGACCTTGGAGGCCCAGGGGGCGACGTCGGTGAAGGGGTGGGTGTATTCGCCTGCCTCGGCGGTCTCCAGCGCGCCCAGCATGCGCACGAGAAGCATCGCGCTCTGCTCGCGGGTCAGGCTGTTACTCAGCTCATAGCCCTTGTTCGTGCCCAGAAACAGGCCAAGGGAATAGAGCGCGTCCGCAGCGTTGAGCTGGGTCGTTGTTGCGGCGCTCACGGGCATGACGAGCATGCCGCACAGCAGGCAAACGGCCAGAAACAGAGACAAATATTTTTTCATTGGGTCAACCTCCTGTCAGGTTCGCATGGATCACTTGTATCTTACTTTTCCAGACAACCGGCCTCTTGCAGCTGCCGCAGGAAGCCCTGTACATCCTGCGCGGCCGTCTCCGGGCTTACGTCGTATTCCGCCGTCAGCGCGCGGGCGAGGTCTTGCTCATCCGCGCCATCTTTCAGCTTGTTCCAGAGCAGCACGCCGGTATCGTTCAGGCGGAGCATGCCGTTAAAATCGACGCTCGCCTGCCCGACGGCGACGGCCACCCAGCTGCCGACGATCTGTCGGAGGACAAAATTTTCATTCAGCTTCATGGGATTCTCCTGTTTGGGGTTTGTCCGGGCGCATCGTCTCGTAGCTGAGGCGGGCGGCGGACTCGGTGGGGGTGTTTTCCAGCTCGTAGACAGGAATTTCTTGCAGGAGCCGGTCTACATGAGTTAACAATAGGTTCATGTTCTCCGGACGCAGGCGATAGGTCGTCTGCCCGAGCAAAAGCGGAAGCGCTTCCGCAGGCGTTAACCTCTGGATTCGGTTTTGCTTGGCTTGTTTCAGAAAACAGATGCCTGCAAGCGGCCACTTTTCGTTTTTGTTGATGCCGTCCTTGCCGCACCACGGCGTGCCGTAGGCGAACCAGCCGGTATCCAAACGCCGAAGCGCGGGCTTGTCGTCATTGAAGACGCTGGCCGCTTCGCCGAACGCGGACTGCCACAGGCGCGTGTGCGTGGACTTTCCCCTGCCGCACGGGCCGGAAAACAGATACGCATTGCCGTTCATTGCAACGGCCGAAGAATGCAGCATCAAGCCGTTGAAGTTTAACAACTGCCCATAAAAATGAGCGCCGGATTCCATGTATTCATATTCTTCCGGTGAAATATTGCCCCAAACATTGGGACGGTATTTTTTCTCATCAATCACAATCTGTACCGGCTTGTCCGTTTCCACACGGTATGCCGCGCAGCGGGAGGCTAAGCCTCCCGCTGCTGGGATTTGTGTGATGAGATCTGCAACAGCAAGTCTCAAGCCGGATTATTCTCCGCCGGGGAACACACCGCCGCCCTGTCCGGTGCTGCCGCCAACACCAACATCGGCAATGTTTTCGGAAATATCAAAATCAATGCGTTCAATCTTAGGGGCCTGATATTCCTTCATCATTTATACCTCCTGAATTATTTTACTGTGTACGTAAGCGAATCATCTGAGAGTTTTTCGACGCCGCACGATCTGATGCTTGTTTTCAGAGTGAGAACTGTACCAGATGTGAGGGTATCCAAACCAGTAATGTTTACATAGTAGCCACACTTGCTAGGAGCTGTGCCATTCAAAATTGGCGTTGTCCACTTCATCAAAGTGCTCTGGTTCATCTTAATGTACTGCCATTCATTTCCGGAACCGATTTGCATCGGAATGAACAAATCCGCATTGTGTCCGGCTGTGTTCAACAGGCTGTATGCCTTTTCACCACCGAAAATAATGTTGAACCAGAATGCCGTCGAAGAACCCTCGACAACGCCCAGTTTATTCAGCTTATAGCTGAACAGGCGATAGCCATTCGCAGCACTGTCGCGCAGCGGCAGGTAGCTGTTGTTTGTCGTGAAGAAGCTCTGCACGCCAGTCTCAATCAAACCATTGCCCTCAGTGCTGTCGATGACATCGGAGAAGCTCATGAAGTAGCTGACTTTCAGCGTCTTGCCGTTGAGATCGAGAGTACCCTTTGTTACAAGAACCTGAGTTGCTTCAACGTCCTTGAGCAGCTTGACAGTCTCGCGGTCCTTGGCTGCTTTGAGTGCTTCGTCAAGCGATGTGTACTTCACGCTGCCAATCTCAGCAACATTGCCGTCAGGCTGGACGCCGTACGTGCCGTCACCGTTCGTGACCGGGATGAAGCCTTCTGCGCAGAGGTTCTCTGCAACCGGCGTAGAGTAGGTGCCGCCGGAGATTGCGACCTTGTCGGATGCAGTGAAGTTTGCTTCGCCGGGTTCCTTGTTCGACCAGTCGTAGGCCTTGACAGCTGCGTTCTTGCCGTTGGCCTTGAAGGTACCTCCGGTGACCGCGATCGTGCCGAGGCCCTTGTAGCCGGTACGGTTGACGATGGAGATGGCCGCGCCGTCCTGAATTGCGCCGTCGTTCTCGGTCTTGGGAACCGGGTCGCCGTTGACCGTGATGGCGGCATTCTGGCCCTTGATGTCCAAGCTGCCGGAGCAGACCTGAACGCCCATGGTCTTGGCATTGATGACGGAGTTGTCAATCGTCAGCGTGCCGGAAGACGGGAAGTAGATGCCGAAACCGTTTGGAACGTTGAGCGTGGAATTCTTGAGCGTAACGGTGTCGTTCGTGTTGTTGCCGTTCGTCTCAATGCCGCTGTTGCCGTTCGCGGTCGCCTCAACGCTCTCGAAGACGAGGCCGGAGTTGTCATAGGTGATCGTGCCGCCCATCGCCGACGGGATAAGGCCGACCATCGAGTTGCTGACAACTTTACCGTTCTTGACCGTCAGCGTAACATTCGGATAGTTGATTTCGAACGCCGCGCTGTTCGTATCCGTGCCGGTATACGTCCAAGTGTGATTGTTCAGATCAACCGTTCTGTTGATGCTGCCGGAAGGGAAGACTGTGCCCGTGGTGTAATCACGCAGCAGAACGATTGCTTCGCCGCTCGCGGTCTGTGCCTTGAAGGCCTCGTCCATGGTGTAGTAGGATGTATCGCCGACCTTTGCAAGGTACGCCTTTTCTACGCCGAACGTGCCGTCCGTGTTACTCTTGACAGTCGAACCTTCGACAACATACTTCGTCGGGTCATTATTAAATGTACCGCCGGTAACGCCAATGGTAGCCTTTGCAGGGTCCTCAAGAGGAACCAGCCCATTGCTGCTGTACGAGTAAGTACCCAGCGTGCCGGTGACTGTGCCGCCGGTGATGGAGACGCTAGCCTTCTTGCCCTCAGATTTGTCATAGGTGACGGAAGCGACGTTGCCGTTGACTGTGCCGCCGCTAATGGTTGTCGTGCTGTTTGCGCCGTCGCTGTACGTCCAAGATGCGACCGTACCGTTGACTATGCCGCCTTTGATCGTAGCGCGATGCCAGTTTTCGATTGCGTAGCTGTTTTCAGAAGTAATCGTGCCGCCGTTCAGGAAGAGATCACCACGGTCAACCTTGATCGCAATGAAGTTATCCTGCTGGAAGGTGCCGCCCTTGATGTTCAGGCCGGGATACTTTTCAACAGAATCATCGCCAACGCGGACAAGCGACGCGCCCTTGCCAGCATCGTTGCCGCTTTTGTTGGTCACGTTGCCGCCCTCAAACGTCAGCCAGCCGGCGCCCTGAACGTCGATGACATAGTGGGAGGAAACGCCGGAGTTCTCTGCGGTATCCTCGCGCATGATCTTACCGGTCTGCGCATCGCTGGAATCCTTGACAGTCACCCTAGCCGTAACAGTCAGCGCGGGCGTGCCCTTCACCTGACCGCCGTTGAGCGTATGGCCGTTCAGATCGAGCGTCAGCATCTTCGAAATTGTGACGTTTTCCTTCGTGTCGTTCAGCAGCTTGACGGTCTGACCTTTGATTGCCGCGTCGAGGGCTGCCTGGAGGCTCAGGTACTTCACGCCGCCGACTTCGGCAACGGAGTCATCAACCTTAACGCCATACGTGCCATCTTCGTTCTTAGTCGGGACATAGCCGTCCGCACAGTAGTTTTCGGGCACTGCGCTTGTGAACTTACCGCCGGAGACAGCGGGCTTTGCGCCTGCCTTGGCCGCAGCCGTCGTAATTCTCCAGTTGGTAACATTCAGATCACCACCGCTGATTTCGAGCGTGGGCTTGACGGAACCTGAGATGTCCATCACGATTTCACCGGTGTACTTCGCGCTGCCGCCGATGGTCGTATGACCAACGGATTCGTCCTTAATGTATGCATCCGTCCACAACTGGCCGTTGATTTCGCCGCCGGTGATGGTGGCCTCGAACCAGTTCTGGATTGCGGAGTGACCAGAGGAGATCGTACCGCCGGTGACATTCAGCTTACCAAGCGCGCCGTTCTTGATCGCGATAAAGTTCCTCTGTTCAAACTTGCCGCCGCTGATATTCAGCGTGCCGCCCAGGTCGTCGTCACCATTGCAGATCAGCGAAGAACCAACCATCGAACCAGAGGGGTTCGTCTTCTTGTAGCCGGAGTTGTTGGTAACATTCGCCTGCTCGATCGTCATCGTGCCGATGTTGCGGATGACGTAGTAGGACGTTTCGCCAACCGTGCCATTGTCGTCACGCTTGATCGTGCCGTTCTGGGCCGCGGAGCTGTCGGTAATCGTGACCGTGCCGTAGTTCGTGATGGTCGCCTTGTCTTTAACTGTGCCGCCGTTGATCGTGTGACCGTTCAGATCGAGCGTAAAGTTCTTAGCCTTTGCAATCTCAATGTTCTCGGTAACATCGTCCAGAAGCATCACGGTCTTGCCCTTCGCGGCCAAGCGGATCGCGTCGGCGAGAGTTTCGTAGTTCTTGCTACCAACAGAGACCACGTACTTACCTTCCTTGACGCCGTACGTGCCGTCAGCTTTTTTGGTCGGAATAAAGCCATCAGCGCAGTAGCCCTCGGAGATGCTCTTGTTGAACGTACCACCCTTGACTTCGAAGTTATCAGATGTAGCCTTATTCATGCCATGGAAGATTTTTGCGTTGATGCTTGTGTGGTTATTTGTAAACGTACCACCTGTAATCTCAGTGCTCGGGTTGGGATCATCGACCTTTTCTTTCGCTGTAATAACAACACAAGGAGATGCCTTTGCAGGCGTTTTTGCATTCTGGACGAACTCGCCGCCTTCGATTTTTGCTGTACCGTAGGTAAGAATAACGCCGGTATAGCTCCAAGCAACAGCGGAGTTCAGCGTAAACTTACCACCAGTAATCGTCAGGACTGCGTTCGGCTCGCTCTTAACAACGTTGAGGCCGCCGGTGTATGTGCCGCTTGTGATGGTCAGCGTGCCGTAGTTGTCAATCATCGAAGAACCGTCGTTGCCAGCGGTTGCGGTGAGGCCTTCGAACGTGGCCGTGCCGTTGTTCTGGATGTTGTAGTAGCTTGTGCCGCCAACAACAGAACCGTTCTTGACCGTAGCCGTCGCGTCTTTGGCAATCGTGATGGTTGCCTTGCCTGCGCCGGTGTTCGTCAGCATCTTGCCGCCGAGGTCGAGGGTGATGTTCTTGGTGATCTCAACATCCTCGGTCGCGTCCGTCAGCAGTCTGACGGTCTGGCCTTCGCTTGCCGCAGTGAAAGCATCAGCCAGCGTCTTGTACGCCTTGACGGAGCTGCCGCTTGCGTCGAGCAGCTGCGCGGTCATGTTGGCCTTTGCGGTGAACGTGCTGGTTTCCGCGCCGTAGTCAACGCCAACGCCGTCTGCGACGAAGCTGGTGCCAGTTCCTTCTGCCTTGTTGTTGCGCGGGTCAAAGCCGACAAACTCGCCGCCGTTGACGATGATCTTTGCGCTACCGTCCTTGAAAGCCGCATCCTTGCAGTTCAGCGTCCAAGCAGGTGTGCCGCTCTTGAAGAAGCCGCTGTCGATGATGATTGTACCCTTGGAGGCATAAATCATATCCATCTGCTTGTCGTCTGTGTGCGTAATATTCTGGGTTACCTTAAGGTCTTGGAGTGTAACCACGCAGTTTTCTGCACAAGCCCAAACAGCCATCGTGTACTTGCCTTCGGTGCCGCTCTGCTCCACAGCAACGACATTGCCGTTCTCGATGAGAACCTTAACGTCCTTACCGTCAATCTGGAACACGCCGTCATAGCCGCTGCCAGTGACAGTCTTGCCATTCAGATCAATCGTCAGGCTCTTGCTGATAACATACGACTTCACAGGCGTATTCACATCCGTAAGAAGCGTAACGGTGCTGTTCTCGTCCGCCGCAGCGATAGCCTGCGCGAGGGTCTCGTACTCGGTCTCGCCGACCTTCGCAACGTTCGTGGTCGCCGTCGAATCCTTCTCGGTCTTCAGCGTAACCTTCGTGGTCGTCTTCCACTCGAGCGCGTCGGTGATCTCAATCGCATTGCCGGAAGAATCCTTCACGGTCGAGCCGACTGGAAGCTGACTCTTGCCACTCGGAATGACGTAAAGCGCAGCAGTGTCACCGAGCTTCGTGTTGTTTTCCAGAACAAGGTTGACCGCATTCTTATCCGTATGCGGCCCAATGTACAGGCCAACGTTCTTCGTCTCCATGTCGCCTTCCTGCGCAGAGATATCGAACGTGTTGCCAGTCGCGGTGAGCGTCGTGGTGTTGTTCCACTGAGAGATGAACTCAAACTTCACCGGACGGGTGCTGGTGACATTGTTGTTCGTGAAGTTGATCGTCGTCAGGGACTTGAAGTTCTCGCCCTGACCCTCGTTGTCGCTCTCCTTCCAGTTGCCGTAGGCCGGACGGATCCATGTCGGATTCGAGTTGTTCGCGGAATCACTGTTCGTGTAGTTCGTGAACTCGCACCCGTTGAACGTCAGAGTCTGCGCAGCAATGCTGCCGATGATGATGCCGTTAAACGTGCAGCCATCAAACTTCAGCTCGCCCAGCTGGCTCCACGGGCCGGTGTAAAGCTGGTAGTTGAAGCTCATGACGTTCTTGAACGTGATACCCTCAAAGGTAACATTCGTGTAAGCCGGAACAGCCAGCAGGAGGCTCGTGCCGATTTTGTCGATCGACTCGTAGCCGGTCACGCCGCTGGTGATCGAGCCGTTGACGAAAACGATGCTCAGACCGTTCGCGCCGTCGTTCTTCTCACCCAGATAGCCGTTCGAATTGTAGCCGTTCAGAACGCTGCGGTCTTCGGTCTGACCCGGTGTGTCGTTTCTCACGCCGTTGCCAAGAACGCCATCCTTGTCGTAGCTGTAGTCGCCAACGGTGACGTACATCGTGCCGTTCAGTTCCGTCTGCGCCGCAATGTACTCCGCACGGGTCATCGCGCCGAGCTCAGCCAGCGTGTAGGGGTTGGCCTCAGTGCCCTTGGTCGCCGTCGTGCCGCCGATAAGGCTGTCAATAGAGGCATTCGTCAGCGATTCGCTCGCCGTAAGCTTCTTTTCGCCCTTCAGCGCATTGTCCGTCGTGCCGTCATCTTTATAATAGCCGGGCTTCTGCGCCATGACAGTGGCCTCGGTATTCGTAACGGTCAGGCTCACGTTGTTGGACTGCTGGTTCAAACGGCCATCACCAATGAGGATGTCGCCGTTCGAGCCAACGGTTTCGGTAAACGTGCAGGTATCGACCGTTGCGCTCTGCGTGCCGTTGCCGCTGTTGACAAAGCGGACAGGTGCAGCAAACGTCGGCCACTCGACCGTGTCGCCGCAGTTTGTAAACGTGCTGTTCTTGACAGTCACGGTCTGCTCGCCGTTGGCCTTGTGGTTAAAGTTCACAGGAACCTGTGCGCCCTTGAACGAGCAGTCGGTAATATTGATTACGCCGTCCGCGTTGGAGTAGACGGAGGTTGCCTTGGTTTCAAAGTCGCAGCCGGTCAGGGTGATGTTGTTCACGCCCGTTTCGCCGCTGATGTAAACGCGCTGAAACGTAATACCATGAACGGTATCACAATCGGTCAGATTCACGTTCACGGTGTTGTTCGTGTTTCTCTGACCCCAAACGCCGAGGTTATCCAGCTCATAAGCGGTGATGGTGATATCCTTGCCCAGATATTCGCCATTTTCCGTGACCTGCTTGCCGGTCTCGCGGCTGTACATAAAGGTATCGACCTCGAGGTCGCACTCGCCGGCGGAGATATAGGCGTTGTTGCCGTAGATGGTGAGGTTGTCAGCAACATGGCCGTGCGTCATCTTGCCCACGTCCGCGCCCGGACGGCAGATGATGGTGATATCACCCGCATTGGCCTTGTAAGCCTCCGTCAGAGCATCCACCAGAGTAGCCGCGTAGCCGCTCTGCTCGCCAGCTGCCCAGTAGACATTCTCCCCTGTCCAAGCATTCTCGTCAAGAAGCTCAAGGGTGTGGTTCGTGCTGTTCAGAGCAGCAAATGCCGCGTCCAGCGTATCGAACGTCTCGTTGCCAACCTTGGCCACGCCCTCGCTCTTCGGCGCGAAGACCGTTTCGTCCGCAACAGTAACCGTAGTGTTCTTGTTGGTCTCTGCGGTCTGCTTCTTGTCGTTCCAGAGGGTGTCGCCGCTATTGCTGCCCTCAGAGAAGCCAGTAGCAGTCGTACCTGCATCAACCGTGATCGTTGCGCCGCCTTCCGTCATCAGGGACGTATCGATCTCGATAGCCGCCTTGCCTTTGACGGGTGCAGAAGCGTAAAACGTCGTGTCATTGACGTTCAGGTCAGTCTTTGCGTTCGCGCCCTCGTTGTAGACGAGAACGGATTTGCCGACGCAATTGAATTTGCATTCGTTGAACACAACATTCTTCGCGCCATAAGTCCAGACGTTGTAAGCGTCCGCACTGGTCTGAATGAACGTGCAGCGATTGAATGTCTCGTTTGTGGCATACAGGAAGACCATGCCGTTGATGGTGCAGTCGTTATACACCAACGTATCGGCATGCTGCAAGCCAATGTAGTTGCCGTTCGTCTTATAATCGAACGTAACGCCTTCGAAGGTGATCTTAGCGCCGTGCAGAGCAACTGCGGCGGACATGTCAAAGCTAACCGTCTCGCCATCAGCGGCCTTGATCGTGAAGGCCTTATTCGCGTAGGTCAGGCTGCCGTTGAGCGTGTACTCGCCAGCGCTGACAACAATGATATCGTTGTCCTGAGCCGCCTGAATTGCAGCGTCGAGTGACGCGTAACCCTGTTCACCGATAGAAGCGACATAAGTCGTTTCCTCGACAGGAGTCTTGCCCTCGCCTACCTGCGTGTCAACCTCTTCACTAGAGGTTGTTTTCTTTTCTTCGGGGATCGTTTCCTCTTCCGCGGGAACGTCCTTTTTGTTCGTTTCCTGGGAAGGCTCTCCTTCAGATGCGCCCGAAGACTGTTCCTCGCCGGAACCGCCCGCAGACGTACCATTTGCGGCGCTTTCCCCGACGTTACTGGTATTCTGGTCGACCTCGCCTGCGAACGCCGTTGTCGTCAGCAGACCGAAGATCATACTCAGAGCCAGCAGCATCGCAAGAATACGCCGCGAACGCATGTGTCTCATCTGTATTTTCCCTCACTTTCAAAATATGGCCCGAAGGTCTTTTTTGCAGCTTGTTTCCCGTCGACCGTGGAACCGTTTACAGCCGGCAAGCCCAGCAGCCACATCTTAACACGATTATAGCAATCCAATTCTTCAAATGCAACCCTGCATTATCATTTTTTTACTATTCCGGAAATTTTTTTCGCTCGTCTCGCGTTCTGCTGCCAGCGCGCTCTGCCTCAAACAGCCGCAGCGCGCGGAAAAGCGCCTCCCGGTCCCGCCCGACCCTGCGCATGTCCCCCAGCCGCTGCCGCTTTCCGAGCGCCGCTCTTACTATATATAGTATCGCCCGCCAGATTGCAAGGAACGGAATGAGGATCGGGACCTTCTTCACGATCGGGTGGTGTGAGCGCACGCCGCCAAGCAGGCTCTGCCAGAGCTTCTGTGTCCGCGTCTGCCGCTTCTCCTCGCCCCGGAATGACGGCAGAAAAACCGCGCTGCCGCTGTGCGTCTCGTCCCGCCGCCCGAAGTTTCCGCCCGAGAGAATATCCTCCAGAATTCCCGTGGCCAGCTCCTCCGGCGCGTCCTTCGCAAAGTCTAAAAGCGGCGCGCCAAGATACATCGCGCACGTTTTGGACAGCACCTCCGCAAAGCGCAGCAGCCCGATCTCCTTCAAGAAGTCCAGAAACTCCGGCCAGAACGCCCCGTCTGCTTCCGCCCGCAAAAATGCCGCCCAGTCGCACAAATGCCGCAGGCCGACGCCCGCCTCCTGCATGTGGTTCTGCGTGTGCAGCAGCAAAACGAGCGCGTGGTCGGCCGGCGCGGGAGACGGAAATTTCTGCCCGTCCAACTCGCGCACAACACGCCGGGATAACATCCCTTCCGCCCGCGCGCGCACGAGCTCTCCCGCTTTTCCGAACGGAATGCCCGGGATCGCAAAGTGCAGCTCCAAAAGCGTCGAGCCATGCGTAAGCTCTCGGTGGTGGCTGCTGTCGCCCGGCTCGTCGATGATCTTACAGCCTTTTTCGGTCAGGCAGTCCAACAGTGCGTCCGTCTTTGCCGGGTCCGTCAGAAAGTCGATGTCTCCCAGCACACGCCCGGACGGTTTACAATAGTAGCTCGCCGCGGACATGCCCTTTAAAATCACCATCGGTTCTGGCGCGATCGCATTCTCCAGCCACGCCTCACTTTGCAAAAGCGCAAAATTTGCCTGCATAAGCCGCGCCGCGCAGCTCGTCCAGGCCCCGATGTTCGTCACGTATTTTCCGAACGGTGAAAGCGCGTCCGCTGCCATCAGTGTCACCGCCTGTGCCTGTGATTCCTTTAATACCGCGTCCCAGTCGGCCTCCCGCAGCGTCTTTTCGTCCAGCTCCGCCGCCGTCCCCGTCAGCTCGCCGCGCAGAAGCGCCAGCAAAAGCTCCTGTTCCTTCGTCATAGCATCCCGCCTTTCTTTCTGCGTGATTATATCATATTCCATTGTGGTACGACAAGCGAAAACCCGATCATCTACATGTGTAAACCACCAGATTTTCAAAGAAAAAACAGTCTTGGTGGAAAAATCCAGCGAATGGACTTGATTCTTGCTCCCAAAAACAGTATACTACTATCTGGGAGTACGGCCATTCGTTTCAGGTAAAGCCGTTGATCGATGAGTAAGCAGGCACGCCCATACGCGGCGCGCCGGAGAGGGAGAAACAGGAACATGAAACGAGGGCGGATTCGCTGGCCGTTGGTCGCTTACGATATGCTGATCCTGCTGGCGCTGGATGTGTTGCTGCTGGTTCTGTACCGGAGCAGCGAGCATCTGAGCTGGAGCGCAATTTTGCTGCACAGCGGCATCAGCTTTGTCTGCGTCTTTCTCGCCCGTTCCCGCGGAAGCGTCTATCAGCAGATCTGGCGCTACGGCGGCATTCAGAGCTATATCCGGCTGCTTATTGCAGACGGCGCTGCGTTTTTTGCCGTGCTCGCCATTGAATTTCTGCTGCCTGTGACGGTGCATGTCCCCCGGCTCTCCTTTGCGCGCCTGCTGAGCATCGCCTGCATGAATCTGCTCGGCGCGCTGTCTATTCGGATGATCTACCGATATGCCTTTAAGTATGGCCCCGAGGATACGCCCCGGGGGCATTTTCTGCGCCTTCTGCTGCGCATTTTTTCCGGTGAGGACATGGTGCACGTCAACGTCGACACCGTCCAGAAAATCAAAATCGCCATCATCGGCGCCGGGCGCGTGGGCGTGAACCTCGCCGAAGAGCTCCTCGGAAACGCGGACGCGGCCTATGCCCCGCGCTGCTTTGTCGATGGCGACCCAGAAAAGGCCGGGCGCGAAATTCACGGCATCACCGTCGTGATGGAGGACGAGCACACCGTCGAGCAGCTCAGCCGATTTGAGGTGCAGGAGGTCGTTCTCGCCATTCAGAACCTGAGCGAGGAGAAAAAGCGCGACCTCTACACCCGCTATTCCTCCGCCGGATATAAGGTCAAGGTATATGACTACCCCGTCATGCAGACCGCCGGACAGAAGCGCCATCTGCGTGAGTTCGACGTGGAGGATCTGCTCTTCCGCAAGCCTATCCATATCTCGGACGAAAAGACCAGCGCGTATTACCGCGATAAGGTCATTCTCATCACGGGCGGCGGCGGCTCGATTGGCTCCGAGCTCTGCCGGCAGCTGGCCAAGATGGGCCCGAAGCAGATTATCATCCTCGATATTTATGAAAACGGCGCGTACGACGTGCAGCAGGAACTCCTGACCGCGTATCACGGCAAGCTGGATCTTCAGATCGAGATCTGCTCCATCACGCAGAAGTCTGCCCTGATGCGCGTTTTTGAGCGCTATCACCCGCAGATCGTCATTCACGCCGCCGCGCACAAGCACGTTCCGCTGATGGAAAAGGACTGCATCGAGGCGGTGCATAATAACGTTTTCGGCACGAAGAATCTTGTCGACCTCAGCGAGCAGTACCGCGTCGAGCGCTTCATGATGGTCTCGACCGACAAGGCCGTCAACCCCACTAGTGTTATGGGCGCGAGCAAGCGCATGTGCGAAATGATCGTTCTGAGCGCAAGCACTTGGGGCAGCGTCAACTACAGCGCGACGCGCTTCGGAAACGTGCTCGGCTCGGCGGGCTCGGTGATTCCCCTCTTTAAGCGGCAGATCGCTGCAGGCGGCCCCGTCACGCTGACCGATCGGCGTATCATCCGCTATTTCATGACCATCTCCGAGGCCTCGCAGCTGGTGCTGCAATCCGGCCCGATGGCGAAAAACGGGGAGCTGTTCGTGCTGGATATGGGCCAGCCGATCAAGATTCTGGACTTAGCTGAGAGCATGATCCGTCTCTCCGGCGTGCAGGGCGTGGAGATCATCGAAACCGGCCTTCGCCCCGGTGAAAAGCTCTACGAGGAGCTGTTGGTCAAAACCGAGCAGCTTGGCAAAACAGAAAACAGCCTGATTTTTATTGAGAAAGATACGCCGCTGTGCAAGGAAGAGCTGGATAACCGGCTCGCGCTTCTGGAGCAGGCCTGCGACACGCAGAGCGACGAAGCTGTCCGCGAAGCCCTCCGGCAGACCATCCCCACCTATTGCGCTTTGGACGATGTGCCGGTTCAAGCCGAACAGCCAACAACGCTGCGTGCGCATCGCCGCCTGCTTGATCACAGCGCGTCTGAAAGAATACGCGTATAACGCAAAAAATGCAAACGCCGCAAAAGAGGTACAACAACCATGCAAAGACCGACCCGAAAGATTCCGTTCAGTCCTCCCGATATTTCGGAAGCTGAAATACAGGAGGTTGCCGAAACGCTTCGTTCCGGCTGGATTACCACGGGGCCGAGAACCAAGCAGCTTGAAAGAGAACTTGCCGGCTGGATTGGTACAGAAAAGTGCGTCTGTCTGAGTTCGCAGACCGCCTGTGCCGAAATGGCGCTGCGTTTGCTTGGCATTGGCAAAGGCGATGAGGTTATCGTGCCCGCCTATACCTACACCGCGTCCGCGTCGGTGATTGATCACGTCGGAGCAAAGATCGTCATGATTGACTCGCAGCCTGACAATCTGGAGATGGATTATGACGCAATGGAGGCCGCCATTACAGAGCGGACGAAAGCGATTATCCCCGTTGACCTCGGCGGTGTGCCGTGCGATTATGCGCGCATTTTTGAAATTATCGAGCGCAAAAGGAACCTGTTTCAGCCATCAAATGAGATTCAGCGGGCAATCGGCAGGATTGCCGTCTGCGCGGATGCTGCCCACGCGCTCGGCGCAACATGGAACGGGCAGACAGTCGGCAGCATTGCCGATTTTTCGAGCTTCAGCTTCCACGCCGTCAAGAATTTTACCACAGCCGAGGGCGGCGCGCTGACATGGCGCACCATTCCCGGCATCAGCAGCGACAAGATTTACCGCCAGCTTCAGCTCTTTAGCCTGCACGGGCAGTCAAAGGACGCGCTTGCGAAAACGCAGCTTGGCGCATGGGAATATGACATTGTCGGCACCTGGTATAAGTGCAACATGACGGACATTGCCGCAGCAATCGGACTAAAGCAGTTTGAGCGCTACCCTGAACTGCTTGCAAGAAGAAAGAAAATCATCGAAGCGTACGACGCCGCATTCCGTCCACTCGGGGTTCAAACGCTCGAGCATTACAACGCCGAACACGAATCGTCAGGGCATCTCTACATAACTCACGTACCGAATATTACGCCCGAGCAGCGAAACGAGATCATCATCAAAATGGCGGAGCAGGGTGTTGCCTGCAATGTCCACTATAAGCCGCTTCCGATGCACACGGCATACCGGAAGCTTGGTTTTGATATTGCGGATTATCCCCATGCCTACGCGCATTTTGCAAACGAGATTACACTTCCGCTCCACACTCGCCTGACGGACGAGGATGTGGCGTATGTGATCGAGAAATACGTCGAGATACTGAAAGAGTACATTTAACTATGCTTTTGAAGAAATGGGAGCAGCTTCCGCCGGAAATGCAGACCGACGAAGTACGGAAATACTATGACATTCTGAAAAAGAAGCAAGGCAGCCTGTTCTTCAAAAGAGTGTTTGATATTATTGCGTCTCTGGTTCTTCTGGTCATCCTGTCGCCTGTATTTCTGATTCTGGCGGTCGCGATAAAGCTTGACAGCAAAGGCCCTGTGTTTTACCGGCAAGAGCGCGTCACGCAGTACGGAAAGCATTTTTACATCCATAAATTCCGCACAATGGTACAAAACGCCGACGAGGGCTCACAGGTTACTGTCAGCAATGACAGCCGCATTACACGCGTCGGGAAAATCATCCGGAACTGCCGGTTGGACGAGATTGCGCAGCTGCTCGACACCATACAGGGCACGCTCACGTTGGTTGGTGTGCGGCCTGAGATCACGAAATATGTTGCCGAATATACGCCAGAGATGATGGCTACGCTGCTGCTCCCGGCCGGCGTTACCAGTCTGGCCAGCATTCTCTACAAGGATGAGGCGCAACTGCTTGATGCTGCGGAGGATACAGACTGCGTGTATATTGATGAGATTCTGCCCGCGAAAATGCGCTATAACCTGTACGAGCTGGAACACTTTAGCATCTTTCATGATATCCGTATTTTGTTCATGACCGTGTTCGCTGTGTGCGGGAAAGACTACGCCGCAAAATATTCTGAAATAGCTTCTAAAATCGAGGAAGTTCACGTATGAACGAAAAACTGGTCTCAATTATCACTCCCACTTATAATTGCGCCGTCTTCATCTCGGAAACGATTGAATCCGTTCAGGCGCAGACATATCAGAATTGGGAGATGGTGATTGTAGACGATTGCTCGACGGACAACACGCGAGAAATCGTTTTGCGCTATGCAAAGCTCGACTCGCGCATACACTATCATCTATTGGAACGCAATTCCGGGGCAGCTATAGCAAGAACAGCAGCAATGCATCTCGCGAAAGGCTCTTATATGGCGTTTCTCGATAGCGACGATGTCTGGATGCCTGACAAGCTGTCACAGCAAATTGCGTGGATGCAAAAAAACGGGTACGCATTCTCTTGCACTTCCTATACCCAGATGGATGAATCAGGTGCGCCTACCGGTAAAACAATAAAATCCATTCCAAAAACGAATTACCACCGACTGCTTCTCGACTGTCCCGTCGGTAATTCATCTGTTGTTTACGATGTTGAGAAGATGGGAAAGTTTGAAGTTCCCAATATTCGAAAGCGCAACGATGATGCTTTGTGGCTTCAAATGCTGAAAAAGGAGCCGTATATCTGGGGCATGCCGGAGGTGCTGATGAAGTATCGAATCCGGAAAAACTCCATATCAAGCAACAAACTGAAAGTCGTCAAATATCATTGGATTTTGTATCGGGAAATCGAACACCTGAGCGTTGCCCGGTCAGCGTTCCATATATGCTACTGGGGGATAATTAAAATTCTGCACATCAAATGATTTTAAGAAAACATGGATAGAAATAACCCGTTCTATAAATTACGCCGACAAGCGCAGGTGCTTGCCTTTCATATTCTCCCGCACGAAACGCTCTCGAAGCTCTATTTTCAAATTTTACTACATTACACGCCCAATTTGAAAAAGCCCGAGACGCTGAACGAGAAGCTGCAATGGCTGAAGCTCTTTTACTATCCGGAAAACGAGCTCGCCGTCAGGTGCACCGACAAATATGAGGTTCGGGATTATGTAGCAAGCAAGGGCTTGCAAGACCGTTTGACTCCCCTTCTGGGTGTCTGGAACAACGCGGACGAGATCCGCTGGGATTTGCTTCCCGAGCAGTTCGTCCTCAAATGCACGCACGGGTGCGCATATAACATCGTCTGCCAAAGTAAGCGGACATTTGATCCGTCAGCCGCGGCAAAGCAATTGAGCAAATGGCTGAAAGAGAATTTCGCCGCGTTCAATGTTGAGCTGCATTACGGAAAAATCGCCCATCATAGAATCATCGCCGAGCAATTTCTTGGGGACAACCTGATCGATTACAAGTTTTTCTGCTTCCACGGAACGCCCCGCTTTTTCTATGTTTCGTCGGACTTGATTCACGACAGGCAGGCAAAAATGGGCTTCTTCGATCTCTCCGGGAAAAAGATTCCCTTAATTCGAAACGATTACGAAGACATCGGAACGATAACGCCGCCCGATTGCTTTGCGCAAATGGTGGAAGCGGCAAAAACGCTCTCGGCGGATTTTCCGTTTGTGCGGGTCGACTTTTTTCTGGCGAACAGCACATTTTATTTCGCAGAGCTGACCTTCACGCCCAGCGCAGCAATGATGCCCCTGAACCCTGCCAGCTATGACGCAGAATGGGGCAAATTACTGAACATAGATGAGTTGATGAACTAGTATGAAAGCAGATAAGCATTCCAGCAAAAAAACGGTCGGCATCATCGGGCATTTCGGCGGCAAGAAGGTGTTTCTTGACGGTCAGACCATCAAAACAAAGATTCTATATGAAGAGCTCCGTAACGCAACCGATTGGGAGCTTTTCAAGGTCGATACGTACTATAAAAAGGAGCGGCCGCTTGGCTTATTGCTGCGGACGCTGCGCTGCCTTTTCATGACGCGCGACGTCATCATTCTTTTGTCCGGAAACGGAATGAAGCTCTATTTTCCGCTGCTTTTCTTCTTTTCCAAGCACTTTCACACACGAGTGTACCACGATGTTATCGGTGGAAATCTGGATTCCTACGTGCGCGACAACCCCAAATTCAAGGCCTATCTGAATTCCTTTCAGGCAAACTGGGTAGAAACGGAAGGCCTGAAAAACAGGCTGACCGCGCTTGACGTAACGAATTGTTCCGTGATTCCCAATTTCAAACGGCTGCAAATCACCGGCGAAGTCCGAAAACCGTTTTCAGAGCCCTATTGTTTCTGCATGTTTTCCCGCGTCATGAAGGAAAAGGGCGTTGAAACGGCGATTGACGCAATTCAAAAGCTGAACGAAGAAGCCGGACGAATCGTTTGCCGTCTGGATATTTACGGCCGCGTTGACGACGCGTACCGCAGCGCATTTGAAGAAAAGCTCCACATGGCTGAGGCCTCCGTCCGCTACTGCGGAACGGTCCCCTACGATCAGAGCGTGCAGACCATTGCATCCTATTTTGCCCTGTTGTTCCCAACGTTCTGGCAGGGAGAGGGCTTCCCAGGAACAATTGTAGACGCGTTTTCGGCGGGACTTCCCGTCATCGCAAGCGACTGGAGCTGCAACGCAGAAATCGTCAGGCACTTAAAAGCAGGAATCATCTACCCAAACGAAGGCTTTTCTTCTCTGGAGGATTCTATCCGCTGGGCAATTACCCACACGGACGCCATGGCTGCCATGCGGAAAAGCTGCGCGGAAGAAGCAGAAAAGTATCAGCCTGATTGTTATATCAAACGCATCAAAGAAACAATCACTCTCACAGGAGAATTGGACAGGACAAGTACCTCATGAAACGTTTGCTTTGCATCATATCGGCCATGAACACGGGCGGCGCGGAAACCTTTTTGATGAAGCTGTACCGAAAATTGGACAGAACTAAATTCCAGATGGATTTTTGCGTCAACGCTCCGAAAAAAGGCTTTTATGACGAGGAAATTGCCTCCATGGGCGGCAGAATTTATTGCATTCCCTGTAAATCTAGCGATTTATCCGGCTTCCGGCGGCAGTTGACAAACATCGTCCGCGAGAACCGGTACGACTACGTGCTGCGCATCACCGCCTCCGGCGCAGGGCTGATGGATCTGAAGCTTGCAAAAAAGGCGGGCGCTTCGGTCTGCGTCGCCCGTTCTTCCAACTCCGGAAGCGACGGCGGGCTCAAGTCTTTCCTTGCGCACAGAATCGGGCGGCTGCTCTATTCCAGATACATAGACGTTCGCATCGCCCCGTCCGATCTGGCGGCCATCTATACCTTTGGCCGTCGGGCCTATCAGCGCGGTGAGGTCAGAATCCTTCACAACGCACTCGATCCGGCAGTGTACCGGTTCGATTCTGCAGCCAGAGCGCGCATCCGCGAGACCTTTCATATCCCGCAGGACGCGTTTGTCATCGGGCACATCGGGCGCTTCTCCCAGCAGAAGAACCACACGTTTTTGCTGAAAGCCTTCGCGGCTGTTCACCGGATGCACCCGGAAGCTATTTTGATGCTTGTCGGAGACGGCGAACTGCGGCCGGAAGCTACGCGGCAGGTCGAGCGGCTGCATCTATCTGACTGCGTGCGCTTTTGCGGCGTGCGGTCGGATGTTCCGGCTGTTCTTTCGGCGATGGACGTGTTCGCGTTCCCCTCTTTTTACGAGGGCATGCCGAACACCATCATTGAGGCGCAGGCGACCGGCCTTCCGTGCATGCTCGCGGACACGATCACAAAGGAGGCCGACATCACCGGCCTTCTCACCTATCTCCCGTTAGGCGATGCAGCGCGCTGGGCAAGCGAGATTGCCGGAAAACGCGCCTGCGTGCGCCGCGACACCTCGGAAGAACTGAAGGCCGCCGGGTACGATATCAACGAGGTTTGTAAAGAATTTGTCCAGATGATCTTCGGAGAAGACGCATGAAAATCAACACCAAAGCATTTTGCGACCGCCTGATCTGGCTTCTGACGCTGTTCTGGGTCGTGGCCATCTATCTGTTTACGATGGAAACGTGGGGTCGCTACATCTATCTGGCCTTAGCTGTCGCTATTTTTCTGCTGACGGCGCTACGAAACGGCGGCCGCATCCGCGTAAAGCTTTGCCGGTACCATACGTATGTGCTGGCCTTCGTGGTCTATACCGGCTTTTCCGCGGTATGGGCGTGGGCGCCCGCGGAGGCGTTTTCCAAGTGCATTACGCTGCTGAACATTTTTATATGCTGCGCAATGATGTATCCCTATTACGCCCGGCAGGACTCCGCCGAGCCGCTGCTATCCATATTCATGTGGGCAGGTTACCTTGTTGCGCTCTATTCTATCCAGAAAATCGGCCTTGCCGCCATATTGGAGGCCACCATATCGGCTAGTGCAAGAATGTATTTTGAATATAACAACGCCAACACGCTCGGCATGCTCTGCGCGCTGGCGATCGTAATCCAGGCCTACCGGTGGCTTTTCGGCCGCTTCTCACTTTCGGCGCTGTTTTCTGTTCCGGCGCTGCTGGTAGTTGCCGCATCTCAGAGCCGGAAGGCGATTTTGATGATCCCGCTTGGAATCATCATCCTTCTGTTCCTGAAAAATCTCGGAAACCGTAGCTTTTTCAAGAGCTTTTTCCGCATCGTGCTGTCCCTTGCGCTTTTCGCGGCAGTTCTTGTTCTGATTTCCCGAATCAGCATCTTCCGGGGCGTCAACGAGCGGCTTACTTCTATGATCGCCTCCTTCACGGGCGAGGGCGCGGCAGACGGCTCGAGTCTGCTGCGCAAAAGAATGCGCGAGGTCGGCTTTGCGCAGTTCCTGAAAACGCCGATTTTCGGCATCGGCATCGGCTGCTCGGACGTGCTTTTACAGCACACGATCAACAGAAGCACCTACCTTCACAACAATTACATTGAACTCCTGGCCTGCGGCGGTATCGTCGGAACGGCTTTGTATTACGTTCCGAGGCTTGCTCTGCTCCGGGACTTTTGGAGCAGCCGTTTTCTGCGAAACCGGCAGGCCATCGCGTGCCTGACGATTTTGCTGCTGCTTCTGATTATGGACTACGGCGCGGTAGCGTACTCGGAAAAGATGCAGTACCTGTATCTGCTGATGCTGTTTGTGCAGGCGGACAAGCTGCGCGAGAGCAACCAACAGACCTTGGAGGATGGAACGGACGAATGAACCGGATGCAGCGTTACACGGAAAAGCTCAAAAAATACTGTGCGGACAGCTCTTACCGCTTTGTGGTCAACGCGGCGCTGGGGCTGTATGACAGCATGCCGGACAGAGACTATCTGGAGCGGAAATTTGAGGCGCTGATGGGCGCGCCGCTGCATCTGGATGCGCCGCAGACCTTCAACGAGAAGCTCCAGTGGCTGAAGCTCTACGACCGGAAGCCGGAATACACCATGATGGTGGACAAATACCGCGTGCGGGAGTATATCGCGCAAAAAATCGGCGCGGAGTATCTGATTCCGCTGCTCGGCGTGTGGGACAGCCCGGACGAAATCGACTTTGCCGCGCTGCCGGAGCAATTTGTGCTCAAGTGCAACCACAACTCCGGCCTCGGCATGTGCATCTGTAAGGATAAGTCCACCCTCGACCTGCGCAAGGTGCGCCGCGAGCTGCGAAAGGGTCTTCGCCAGGACTATTACCTCCCCGGAAGAGAATGGCCATATAAGGATGTTCCCAGAAAAATCATCGCGGAGCAGTACATGGTCAATACGGAAGGCGGCGACGAACTCAGCGATTATAAGGTATTGTGCTTCAATGGCGTTCCAAAGCTCGTTGAAGTACACAAAGGCAGATTCAGCAATCAGCATACACAAGACTTTTATGATGCAAATTGGAAAAAAGCTGCGGTTAATCAACCGGATATGCCTGCTTCGGATGAGGTGATGGTTACTCCAGTTTTTATGGATGAGATGCTGGCACTGTCACAGGTTTTGTCTCAAGGGATTCCACATGTCCGCGTTGATTGGTATTATGCAAACCATCGACTCTTTTTCGGAGAATTGACTTTCTTTGATGGCTCTGGTTTTGACCCATTTGATGGAGAGCAAGATTTAGAAATTGGAAGTTGGCTTGCTCTTCCCGAAAAATATAACGCAAGGTGAGTGAGCGAATTGCAGGTTTTTATTGGCGCGGACATTGTTCCGACGCGTTCGAATGCTTTGCTGTTTGCAGGCGGCGATCTTGACAGCTTATTAGGCAGTGAGCTTTTGCAGCTGCTGCGGCAGGCCGACCTGAATATTTTTAATCTCGAGGTGCCGCTGACAGACTGCGCCGCGCCGATTCCGAAGTGCGGCCCGTGTCTGATTGCCGGAACCGAGACCGTATCGGCCTATCAGAAGGTGCCTGCCCATTTTCTGACGCTGGCAAATAACCACATTCTTGATCAGGGGGCACAGGGACTCGCGTCCACGATGCAGACGCTGGATGCCGCCGGTATCGCGTACGCTGGCGCAGGCCATACCCGATCCGACGCCCGCAAGCCGTATATCCGGCAGGTCGGCGATCAAAAAATCGGAATCTACTGCTGCGCGGAGCATGAGTTTTCCATTGCTCCGCCAGACTCTCCCGGCGCAAATCCCTTTGACCCGCTGGAAAGCTTCGACGACGTTGCCAGCCTGCGTAAGGACTGCGACTATCTGATCGTGCTGTACCACGGCGGAAAAGAGCACTACCGCTACCCTTCTCCGAACCTCCAGAAAATCTGCCGCAAATTCGTCCGCGCCGGCGCAAATCTCGTCGTATGCCAGCACAGCCACTGCGTCGGCTGCAAGGAGGACTATCAGGACGGCACGATCGTCTACGGACAGGGAAATTTCCTGTTTGATGACAGCGACAGCGAATTCTGGCAGACCAGCCTGCTGCTTTCTGTGAATGACCGCAGCGTCTCCTATCTTCCGCTCATCAAGCAGAAAAACACGGTTCGTCTCGCGCATGGGCAGGAGGCCGAGACGATTCTGCACGGTTTTGAAGAACGAAGTGCGCAGATTCTGGACGAGGCCTTTGTCCGGGAAGAATACGCACGCTTCAGCCAGCAGCTGCTCAGCCTGTATCTGGGGACGTTCACGCAAAAAAGATACCGTCTTCTCTTCCGGGTTCTCAACAAGCTGACGCGCGGCAAATGGAGCGCCCGCCTGCCAGAGAGGCTTCCGATGAAGTATAAGCTGGCCGTCCTGAATTTTGTAGAGTGCGAAGCGCACCGGGAAGCGCTGATTGCAGCGCTGAAGAATACATATCAATAGGAATAAATCTATCGAAACAGTATAATGGATTTGAATTTAAGCCTTTATATACATCTTTATATACATAAGGTTAGATGATATCGTGATGAAAAAAATTCTATTGGTTTCTTGTGGTGGGCTCGGAAATGGCGGTGTACAAGCCGTCATGATGAGCATCGTAAGAAAGCTGCACACTAAATATACTTTTGATGTACTTTTGTTCACTTCTGAGCAACGAACATATGACGAAGAATTTCTTTCGTATGGAGGAAGTATTTTACGTATCCCCTATTACGAGGGGAAAAGTTGTTTGCGCAGAAAGATAGATTATTATGTGCGTGGGCGCAAACTCTATCATAAAGTGAAAACATTGATTCATAAGAATGGCCCGTATGACGTTATTCACTGCAACAATGAATTTGAAAGCGCATTGATTTTAAAAGCTGCGTCCAAGCACATCCCAATTAGAATTGCACATACGCATATTATCAATACAAAAGGGAACTTATTGGCTCAATGTTTAAACATTCACCGAAAGAGCATCATTGAGCAATATGCGACAGTCAAGCTTGCCTGTTCTGAGGAAGCTAGCCGCTCATTTTTTAAGAGAACGGATAATGTTGAAATCGTTAATAATCCTTATGACGAAAATAGATTTAATATATCTCGTTTCGAAAAAAGAGCGGAAAAGGAGTTTTTGCTTCTACAAATTGGATCTTTCTGTAACAACAAGAATCAATCATTTTCCATTGATGTTTTTAATGCTATACACCAAACCTATGCTAACGCTAAATTAATATTTGTTGGCTTCCAATATGATGGCTACCGTAGATATCTTGAAAAGGAAGTAGCGGCGTACGGTTTGGAAAAGAGCATCTTATTCTATCCAGACAATGCAGATACGCCGCGTCTACTTAGCCAGTCGGCGTTTCTTTTATTTCCGTCCCACCATGAAGGGTTTGGAATTGTATTACTTGAGGCTCAGGCAATGGGCGTTCGTTGCTATGCGTCAGACAGTGTTCCTCAACAGGCAAATTGTGGTGGGGTTCAGTTTTTACCTTTAGAAAAAGGAGCCAGATATTGGGCTCAAGTAATTATTAATAATTATGAACAAACAAAAGGTTGCTGGACAGACTATGACCTCAGCAAATTCACGACAAAAGCAGTCATAGCTATATATGATAAACTGTACAATTCTTAATCATCTCAAAACCAGACGTAATATTTCTCTTCATGAAAAAACTTTTCAAAAATATTCTTGCGAGTGCTCTTCCCCAAATAGCTAGTTTAATATCGGGCTTAATTTTACCGTCGTTAATAATACGGAATTTTGGCTCTGAAATTAACGGCCTTGTTTCATCAACAAAGACCATTGCCTCATATATCAGCATTGTCGGCGCGGGTATAGCGACGGCTGTTACGCAGGCTTTGTATGTACCAGTTGCTAAAAAGGACGTTGTATCCATAAATGGTATGCTTCATGCTGCAAATACAATGTTTCAACGAATTGGCATCGTATATTGCGCCATTCTTCTCATTATTTCCAGTATATATCCTCTGATAATACATACAAGCTTAAAGAATTCATCTGTTTTCCTTTTATTAATAGTCATTGGAATATCTGGCGCTTCTGAATTCTTTGCAATCGGACGATGTCGTGCATTACTTTATGCTGATCAAAAGACATATGTTTGCACTTTGATACAGGCGATAGGCATTCTTTGCAGCGTTCTTTTCGCCGCTGTTACGCTTTGGCTAAATGCTAGCATCGTTTTGGTTCAATTATCAATTTCGATAACCTATATTTTACGATCAATTATTCTCATTCTTTACGTAAATAAGCACTATCCATTGCTGAGGGACTTTAAAACTGCACCTCCTATCGAAACAGCAGTTGAAAAAAGAAAAGATGCAATGGTTCATCAACTTTCCGGCCTAGCAGCATTAAATTCACAAACGACGATCCTGTCAGTGATTACTGGGCTTGAATCTGTAAGTATTTACTCTGTTTACAATAACGTGTTTTCAGCAATTCAATCCATATGTACTAGTCTTTGCACTGCTGTAACTCCATTTATCGGTAGAGAGCTTGCCTTAAATAAGAGAGATAGTTTGCTGAAAATGTACGACATAATGGAGTTTTCTTTTTTTAATCTTGTTGCTTTTGTGTACTCGGTATCTGCTGTAATGATACTCCCGTTTATTCGAATCTACACAAGTCACGCAGATATCAATTATATTTACCCATATTTTGCTGTTATCTTTGTTTTCTTCTCTGCATTTTATGTACTCAAATTGCCTTGCTGCGCACTAATCAATATCTCTGGTCAGTTTAAGGAAACAAAATGGAAAGCTATACTCGAAGCTATATTGTCAATTGTTTTGGGTGTGGCATGCACGTATTATATAGGTTTTTCTGGTGTCATACTTGGTGCAAGCATTGCTCTCGCTTGGAGATGTTTTGATACCATTATTTACACCAACAAACATGTCCTACTCTGTTCTAATAAAAAATCTCTCTTCCGCTTACTCCGCGTTATTTTACTAATTTCTATATCTGCATTTTTGCAAACTCAAGTTGCTCTTCAAATTGATAGTTATTTTGATTGGGTCAAATATGCATGTTGCGTATCAGCGTTATGTATGCTTATACTTCTTGCAAATGCTTTCATTTTTGATCGCAGTACGATACAAAATCTGAAAGCATTTTTTAAAAAATTAAAATGAGGGACGTGCTATCATGACCATCTTCATTACCGGCGCGGCCGGGTTTATTGGCGCGAACCTGACGAAGCGCGTTCTGACGGACGAGCCGAGGGCGCACGTCGTCGGGCTGGACAATCTGAACGACTACTATGACGTCCGGCTCAAGCAGGCGCGGCTGGCAGAGCTCGAGGCGTTCGAGAACTTCACGTTCATCCGCGGAGACCTTGCCGACAAGCGCCTGATTTCCGACCTCTTTGCGCGCTACCGGCCGCAGATCGTCGTGAATCTCGCCGCGCAGGCGGGTGTGCGGTACTCCATCACGAACCCCGACGTGTACATCGAAAGCAACATCATTGGCTTCTACAACATTCTGGAAGCTTGCAGGCAGTATCCGGTCGAACATCTGGTCTACGCCTCATCCTCCTCCGTTTACGGCTCTAACCAAAAGGTGCCTTATGCGACCGAGGACAAGGTGGACACCCCCGTCTCGCTCTATGCCGCGACCAAAAAAACGAACGAGCTTCTGGCGCACGCCTACGCCAAGCTCTACGACATCCCCTGTACCGGCCTGCGCTTTTTTACCGTCTATGGCCCCGCCGGCCGACCGGATATGGCCTATTTCAGCTTCACCAACAAGCTCCGCGCCGGCGAGACAATTCAGATTTTCAACTACGGAAACTGCAAGCGCGACTTTACGTACATCGACGATATCGTCGAGGGTGTGCTCCGCGTCATGCGCAGGTCGCCGGAGCGGAAAACGGGCGCGGATGGCCTTCCCGTTCCGCCCTACGCGCTCTATAACATCGGCAACAGCCAGCCCGAGAACCTGCTGGATTTCGTCCGCATTCTGTCCGAGGAGCTGGTGCGCGCCGGGGTTTTGCCGGAGAATTATGATTTTGCCGCGCATCAGGCGCTCGTCCCCATGCAGCCCGGCGATGTTCCCGCCACCTACGCCGATACGGCCCCTCTGGAGCGCGACTTCGGCTTCAAACCCCATACGCCCTTACGCGAGGGTCTGCGAAGGTTTGCGCAGTGGTACCGAAAATTTTACATGACATGAGGTGTGCACTATGAAGCTTGCCGTTGCCGGAACCGGCTATGTGGGTCTTTCTCTGGCAGTGCTGCTGGCGCAGCACAATGAGGTCGTGGCGGTTGACGTCATCCCCGAGCGCGTCGCGCTGGTCAACAGCCGGAAATCAACCATTCAGGACGAATACATCGAACAATATCTGGTGGAAAAGCAGCTGAAGCTCACGGCGACGCTAGACGCGGAGGCGGCGTATCGGGATGCAGAGTTTGTCATCATCGCCGCGCCCACAAATTACGACAGCGAGAAAAATTTCTTCGACACCTCGGCGGTCGAGTCGGTCATCCGGCTCGTCATGCAGGCCAACCCGGACGCCATCATGGTCATAAAATCCACGGTTCCGGTCGGTTTTACCGCAGCGGTCAGAGAAAAATACGGCTGCAAAAATATCCTGTTCAGCCCGGAATTTCTGCGCGAATCGAAAGCGCTGTACGATAATTTGTACCCAAGCCGGATTATTGTCGGCACAGATATGGACGACGAGCGGCTGGTCAAGGCGGCGAACACGTTTGCGCAACTGCTGCAAGAAGGCGCGCTCAAGGAAAATATCGACACGCTCATCATGGGTTTTACAGAAGCCGAAGCCGTCAAGCTGTTTGCCAATACATACCTCGCGCTGCGCGTCAGCTATTTCAACGAGCTCGACACCTACGCCGAGATGAAGGGACTAGACACGCAGCAGATCATTCAGGGTGTCTGCCTCGACCCCAGAATCGGAACGCATTACAATAACCCATCCTTCGGTTACGGCGGGTACTGCCTCCCCAAGGACACCAAGCAACTGCTCGCGAACTACGCGGACGTTCCGCAGAACATGGTCTCGGCCATCGTCGAATCCAACCGCACGCGCAAGGACTTTATCGCCGACCGTGTGCTGCAAAAGGCGGGCTATTACGGTTACATCGAAGACAACCAGTATAACGCCGCCGTGGAGCAGCCTTGCACCATCGGCGTGTACCGCCTGACCATGAAGGCGGGGTCCGATAATTTCCGCCAATCGTCCATTCAGGGCGTCATGAAGCGCATCAAAGCCAAGGGCGCGACGGTCATCATCTACGAACCGTCCTTAAAAGACGGCACGACCTTCTTCGGAAGCCGCATCGTCAATGACCTGAATACGTTCAAGCAGCAAAGCCGCGCCATCATCGCCAATCGCTACGATCCATGCCTCGACGATGTCGCGGAAAAGGTCTATACCAGAGACATTTTCCGCCGGGATTGACTTCCCGCAAAACGAATCTGGTACCGTCCAGATTTATGCGCAAATTTATTTGCAGGCTCCGGCAGACCTGAAGTCAGCCGGCAACGGAAACGTCATCCATGACCGCTTCCAAGTGCTTCGTGTTCATGTAATTCTTATTGCTCCACTGGGTGCCCGCCACGCGAGTCCTGCGGCGGATCTCCCGGTTCAGCCGCTCGATCACATTGTTGGTACGGATACGCGTCCAATGCTCTCTGGGAAAATCGCAGGAGGTCAGCGTTTCTTCCATTCCTTACTCCGGATGACTTCTCTGCATCCCGTCCGGGCAAGTCGGCAAACACGGGTTGCAGAGCGGAACCGGTCGTATTATAATAGTACCGCAATCCGCCGGTTTTCGGCGAACAAACAGAAATGAGGCATATTATGCATTACGATTTTACGACCATTTACGACCGCCACGGAATGGACGCGCTGGCTGTCGACGGTGTCGGCTCCATGCCTGGCTTCTCCCCGGACGCGCCCAAGGACGGCGTTTCGTTTCTTCCCATGTGGGTCGCGGATATGAACTTTGCAACCGTCCCCACCATTCCGCAGGCCATCGCTGCGCGCATCCAGCACCCCCTCTTCGGCTATTTCCGCCCGTCGGAGGCATATTACAAGGCCATCATCGACTGGCAGCGGACACAAAACGGTG